>Ga0208772_100015_pt1 | contig 149166 bp, 149 predicted proteins | sample AntDeeMetVIREN14_FD_184782 | JGI IMG/M metagenome (GOLD analysis project Ga0208772, IMG submission 184782) | Saline lake microbial communities from Deep Lake, Antarctica, in enrichment culture - Antarctic Deep Lake Metagenome VIREN14 (SPAdes)... ... | reverse complement strand
AGAGTGCTCTGAAGGGTCGTTGAAGACTACAACGTTGATAGGCGGGGTGTGGAAGCGTAGTAATGCGTTGAGCTAACCCGTACTAATTGCCCGTGAGACTTAACCATACAACACCCAAGGTGTTTGGAACGTTATGCACAAGCGAGCGACTTTACCGAATTAGAATTAAATAGAGTGGCGTATTTTTAAAGACGCAGTCAGTTTTTACATGTTGTGACAGTTTATGTCTGGCGGCCATAGCGGTGTGGCACCACCTGAATCCTTTCCGAACTCAGAAGTGAAACACACCAGCGCCGATGGTAGTGTGGGGTCTCCCCATGCGAGAGTAGGTCACCGCCAGACTATTAACAGGAAGACCCCGGTGCTGACGCGCCGGGGTTTTTTTATGTGCGTTAAAAAATACCTCCCTCCAGAGCGTTAGGTAAAAAGGTCGGGTAAATTGTTTGATTATAATATGGAAGTAGCTTAGAAGAGGGGCGCTCATTTAACTTGCTTCTGAGCGCAAGACTTTCAGTTTTCTATGGTATATATCAAGTCACCACCTTGACCCTCTGTACTAGAGGTCGATTCGAACAGCAGCCTTTCAGAGAGTGTGTAGCGCAATATGAAAGTGGAGGTGGGCTCCAGCAAACCTATTCCGTATTTGATATATAATTGAGGCGATAAGTATTTACCAATATAAAGAGATGTATCATTTACATCGCTGGTTTCTGAGTCCAACGACACTTCATCTAAATCAAAAGTACTTTTTATCCCTTCAGTCAGAAACTTGGTGCTCCGCCCCCCGACTAGTAATGCGGCTTGTAATTCAAGGTTATTTACATCCCCTTGAGTTCCTGGTGGCTTACCAAATAGTAGGTAAGAAAGAATTGTGCTGTCAGGAAGCGGTGGTGTCGAAAATAAGCTGAGTTCAGGCTGCTCTATAGTTCCTGTTACTCGTGCACCGATTATTTCAGGAGGACGCGGTGAAGCACCGTTACCTTTTATGTTTCGCGTTACTCGTAGGTTTAAAGACGGTGTATCTAAAGGTCCGCCGTTAAATAAGAGATCGCCGCGCTCTATAGCAAGTTTCTGTCCGTAAATCTCATAATCTCCCGAAACAACGCCAATACTTCCATTACCCGTAGCGACAGAGTTTGGTTGTTGGCTAATTCGTAGCTGTCCTTGTAGGTTCCCGGAGAACCCCATAGCTTCAACGCGTACACTCCTACCTAAACTCACCGTGATATCAGCTTTAGTCCTAAATAGAGACTCTTCTTTCTTTTCGTTCTTTATATTGACGTCAGCAGACTCTGTAACAGCTTGGTTTAACTCTACCGGAGTAATGCGTGCTTTGGGAACGTTCAAGTCCCCGGTAAGAGTTACGAGATCTTCTTGCAGCTCAATGTTGACATCAGGTGAAGCCGATAATAAGAGATCCGGCGTATCTAAAATTAATAAGTCTTTGCCTTTTATCGTTAGCAGCCCAACTCGCTTAAGGACATTGAATCGACCTTTAATATCAACATCTCCTTGACCTACCGTTCCCTTAGCACTAACAGTAAACTGTCCAACATCTGCATCTGCTGTTAGCTCAGCTTCTAAATTCGTTATCAAAGTACCGCTAGAAAGCAAAACAATTCTGTCTGCAGATAAATTCATGCTTCCTGATGCGGTTGGATCGTTAAGTTTACCCGCTATAGTCAGTTCGGCTTTAGTATTTCCATCGCCTATATTAATCTGAGGTGCAAGTAGATTTAACAACTCCAGGCTTTTTGAGCTCAGTAGCACTTTTCCCGATATTGGGCTATTGGTATTTAACTGCTCAATATTCAGCTCTCCAGACAGATCAAAGTCAAGTTCATTGGCTTTAGCAGTCAATGAAATATCAAGATCTTGCTCTGCGCCGTTTTTTGCTTTTAGCACTAGCTGATTTAAGGTTATGACTTCTTCACCCGCTTGTATTTTAGAGTTATCTGCGTTGACGACACCCTCGAATTTTTCCAGTCTCATTGTCTGATTGTTAAATTCACCATCAATGTCTAAAGAGAGCTCTCCACTCAAGGTGTAAGGACTGTCAGGTAAGGCAATTGCCTGGAGCAAATTCAAAGGCACTTGTCTGGCATCTGCAGTAAAGTTTATTGAATTTTTTTGTTGCTCTAATTGAGCACATAACGGTTTACGTAGTCCTTTATAGCTTAGGCAAATTGGAGTTACGTCAAATGTGCTTTCTTGATAATTAAAGGAGCCGGCTACTGACTGGTTCAGAGTAATCGCGTTATAGTCAGGTAATTTCAGGTTAAACTCTGCAATATCAAAATCAAACCTTGGTTGGTTTAATTGACCGTTGATACTTCCTTCCGCTGCCAGTTCACCTTTGATATCTGATAGCGTGCTTAAGTCTCTGGAGCCTAGCTTCCAGTTTAAGTTGCTGCCAGGGCTGAGTGCCCCATTCGCTAACAACGAGTGTGGCCCCCAGCGGGCTTCTAGTTGGTCGACAAATAAATAGGGATCTAGCAGACGCAATCTAACTTTTGCGTCTACTGTCTGCTGTTGAAAACTACCTGCGAGATTAGCGGCCAGCGAAAGGTTATCTTTCCACTCAATGATCGCATTGCCATTTATTTGCTCGTCGCTTTGAGACAGTTGCCACTGAGTTAGCTTTAAACTTTCGTCGGTGAGTTCGGCTTCTGTTGTAAGTTTTAACTCATTTTCTAATAATCCAGAAAGCACATTCTCCAAATAGATAGCTAAATCGTCTATCGTGCCCTGAGCTGTCAGTTTGCCGTTTCGGCTAGTCAGTTGACTGGGGCCATAGACAATCTCATCCCAGGTTGCTGATGCGTTTATTACCGGATTAGCTTTAAGTGATGAGACTTCTCCCTGAAGAGTTAATACACCGTCAATATCTCCTTGGGGCTGAATATTAAGAGCGTTCAGGGTCAGTATGTTGTTCCTATAATTCAGGTTGCCATCAATATCAGCTTGTTGCTTATTAACCGTGACGGAAATCGAAGGCTCCAGCTCGATATGATCCATACCGCCTTGTCCCTTAAGTGTTCCGTTGAAACTTAGATCGAGGTTATCTGCGCCGAAGCTCGCCAACCATGGAGTTATATTATTTTCTTGCCATTGACTCGTAAGTTGCCACTTAAGGTCATTGATTGGGTCTTGTAACTTAGCCGAGATCGTGCCGATAAGTCCTTCTGATAATTCACTAGTTGCCGATAGCTTATGCAGGTTGCCTGCTATACGAGTTTCCAGTTTTAGTTCAGGGTAGTCAGGCGAGTGCAGGTTTGTGCTGTTATTAAGGCTGCTATCAAACGGGTAAGAAAGTTTGGTTCTGCCACTAAGGTTTGTTGTTAGGTATTGATGCTCGAGTTGCAGTTCCCGAATGTTTAGCTGACCGCTTGTATCAAGCCTGACCGACGCATTAATATTTAGATCCTGCGCTGGATTTTGTAAAATAAAAAACTGCGTTTTTTCAATAGATAACTTGAGCAAATTCAGGTTTATAGGGAGTTCAATTGAAACGTCTTCGATAGAAGCTTCAGAGGTGTCACGCTGTTCCTGTTCTGTTGCTCGTAGTCGTATCTCACCGCCGCTACTTTTAACGCTGCTAATTCTAAGCACACCTGATAATAGAGCAAAAGGTTTCCAGGTTACTTTGAGTTGTTCTGGTGCATAAGAAAAAGTACCGGCCTCTAATCTAAAGTCGCTAAACTCAAACTCATTTAAAAGGCGTCCGTTAAACTGGCTATAACTGAACTCAACGGGGGAATACTTCTGCGCCTGAGTTAACACCCATCGACTGCCGCTTTCGCTGGCAACCAGGCTAAGAGCTAGAATAGGAACGAGCAGAACCAGAGTCAGGGTAATCCCTGCTAACCAACGATAAACCCTCATAGATCGGGGCCCAGTGTAAAGTGCAAGCGCCACGGCTTACCTGGCTCATCTATCGCCTGTGCCAAATCAAGACGGACTGAGCCAATGGGCGATATCCAGCGAACACCAAAGCCGACACTTTGTTTGAGTTTTTCATTAGGTTCAATCATGGCATTACCTATATCGGTGAAGAGTGCAACACGCCAGTTATCCTTGAACCGGTAATCGATTTCTGCGCTGGCAACGGCTAGGTAACGGCCACCGATAATTGTTCCAGTATCATCTTCCGGGCCCAGTTGTTCATAGGCATAGCCACGTACACTATTGTCACCACCAGCAAAGAAACGTAATGAAGGCGGCAGTTGATCAAAGTCTTCAATATAAGTTGCTCCGGCTTCTGCTCGGGCAAGAAAGCGTACTCTGTCAGTTAAAGGGACAACAGCTTTAAAACCAAGTTCCAGACTTGCCAGGTCTGCATCGGATAACAGAGCTTCATTGGCGGCTTTTAAGGTAATATCAAACCGAAAGCCTTTATCAATGTTTAAGCGACCATCAGCGGTCATATAGTTCCAGCTTGCCTGAGGAATAAGGAACTGGCTGGTTCCGGAACTTTCACCGATTTCGAAGTCGTCGCGTTGCCAGTGCAGTCCATATTCACGGCGCCACTTATTCATTGCCACGATACTCGAAGCCCCCAGACGATAGAGTCGGTTGTTCTGACCTTCGTTGTCTTTATCAGATGCTTCTGCTCGTATTTGGTAATAATCGGATTGTGGCTTCTTACCGGGAATAATGTAATTAGCGCCGACCGTGCTTTCGACTTCAGAGATTTGCGTCGTTCCACGCAGCTGGTGGCCTTCTGTATTTACCCAGCGGCGGTTAATGCTGGCTCTCACGCGGGCTCCGGTATCAGTACCGTAGCCGATGCCGTATTGGTATTGGTTTCTGAAATTTGGCTCAGAATTGACAGTAATAGGCACTCTGTGTTGCTTCGATTCATTCCACTGAGGACTGACTTGAACCGATGAAAAGTATCCGCTATCGCCCAGAGCTATTTGTAACTGACTGAGCTCTTGAGTGTTGTAGTCTTTCCCTTGCTCAAAGGGAAGGTAGCGCTCTAGTAATTCGTCATCCAGAATGTCTTGTTCAAAGGTAATTTGCCCATATTTGTAACGTTCTCCGGAATCAAATACGACATTAATTGCGGCTGTATTATTTTCAACATCTATTTCAACGTTGTGCTCTAAGAAACGGGCATCGTGATAGCCGCGTTGACTGGCTAAGGATAAAAGACGCGATTTGATACTTTCATAGTCGCTGTGAATAAAGCGCTCCTGCTCCTTCAGGTTGCTACTTTCAATAACCTTTTTAAAAGCTTTATCTTCTGCGGCGTCGCCCTGTATTTTCCATGAATTTGTCGAAATTCGAACCGGTTCGTTTAAGTTCACCTGGTACGATGCTGACCAGCCGTAATCGACAGTTTCTAGTTGAGCATTCACTTCAACCTGATAATATCCGTAGGGACGTAGTGCCTTTTTGATGTCTTTAGGTGCTTGTCGGTGTAAATACCGGACTCGATAAGCGGCATAACTTTTATTTTCGTCCAGACGGGCTATTTGCAGCAATGCCATAACGTTGTTGTACTCATCGCCTTCAACACCTGAAACCTCAACTTCTACCGAAGCATGAGCAAAGGTGCTGAAAATTAACGCACAAACAAAGAGAATACATCGAAAGTAAGACATTGAAGTGTTATACCTGATAAAACGTTTCAACATAATGACATGCTTTAAGATTTCATGTAAATCATTGGGTTCAACTTGGAGATACTATGGCGATAGAAATTACGACAGCAGAGAAACGATTGCTACAACGAGTCAGTATTCCTCCGCGTCCTCAAACTCTGTTAACTGTCAGTAGTGAAGCCAAAAAAGATGAACCCGATGTTGGTGTTATTGCTGAATCAATCTCTGCCGATATGAGTATAGCTGCAGCTGTGTTGCAGGTAGTTAATTCCGCTGCTTACCGTCGGGCTAAAGAGGTCGACTCTATCCAGCAGGCTGTTATGACACTTGGATTCCGTCGGGTATTTCCTATTGTTCGGGCCGTTGCTTTAAAGTCAGCGTTAACTTCCGACTACGATCTTAACGAGTTCTGGCGGTATAATGAGTGGGTTGCCAGCGCCTGTGTTTTGGTCGCAGAATCTATAGGACGCCCGGAATTAAGAGACCATGCGTATATGCTCGGGTTATTTCAAAGCTCCGGCATACCGGTCATGTTGGCTGAGTTTGATGATTATGCCGATTTGCTTAACGCATCAGCAAGCACTCCCTGGCCCAAAGTGCAGATAAAAGAACAAGAGTTATTTCAGACAACACATACTACTATAGGCGCCTTATTGGCTCAGCATTGGAAGTTACCCAAAATCGTTGTCGAAGTAATTTACTACTTGTTTGAAGACAGCTCTATTTTCACTCATTCCAGTGAGTTGGATAGCCTGACGTTGGATCTTCTGGGAATACTTAAAATTGCGCGTTACGCGGTGGATATGAGAACTCGGAGCCTGGCGGGAGAAGAAGAATGGGAGCAAGTTCAGGATGGAGTTCTGGAACACTTTCAAATTGATGAGTTTAAGGTAGAAGAAATACTACAAATTGTTCATGAAGAGCTCTTTGACGCAGAAGCTTAGTCAGAATTGTTTAATTAATCTGCAAACGATAAGTAGACTTGCAAATATCGCTTGTTTGAATGCTCGGTGTCGGTATAATTCTCCGCTCAAGTGTTAGGGGCGTAGTTCCAATTGGTAGAACAGCGGTCTCCAAAACCGATGGTTGGGGGTTCGAATCCCTCCGCCCCTGCCAGTTTCTGACTGGCTATCCTTCCCAAGCTTGAGTAAACTGCACTTATCTGTTTTTAACGGTAATCGTTATGCTTCCTGAATGGACCAGTCAACAACGTACGGCTTTGCAATTTATGGGGATTCCCGTATGGCAAACCAAAAGTGCGACAGCACCTGTATTTTACTACCGATTGGGCCCGCTCTACTTGCAGGGAGCTGTTGAGTTGCCGGTTTCTCTTCCTGGCTGGATTAACGACCTTAGCTTGTATTTTGAGCAACGTCCGGTTGCCGTAAAAGCGCCAGTTCAAACGCCAGGCTTGTGTTTTAATTACACCGACTGGCTGGCCAAGCCCCTTTCTACTGAGCAGAAGAAGATGCTTTGGCTGCAGCTTCAAAATGAAGAACGTGAGCACTGAAGACATTAAAATTGAAGATTTTGAACCCGGAGAACCCGAGTTTGAGGTCGAAAATAAAGCACACAGTTACCCCTGGTCATGGACGGTATTCAGTCAAAGCGTTGGCGATCAGTATCGTTGCAGGCGATTAACGAAAGGTTCACAAGTTATAGGCTTTACTATATGCCAACGAGTTGCAGATGAGTTGACCTTGCACAACATTGCTGTCGATCCTGCTTTTCAGGGGAGGGGCTATGGTAACAAACTCATGCAGGACTTATTAGACTACGCTTATGACCACCAGTATGTTGTTTTTCTGGAAGTTCGCGCGTCGAATTCAGCGGCTATTCGCTTATACGAAAATAATGGATTTGATACGGTAGGTCGCCGATTAAACTATTATCCATTGGATGGCGGCAGAGAAGACGCTTTAGTTATGCGCTGGAGCCGTCAACAAGAATAACGGAGTAATTATGCCATCAACGCAACAAGTGCGGGCGTTACAAGCCTTGTCCTTCATGGACTTAACAACATTGAATAATGATGATAACCGAAAGGTCATTGAAAATTTATGCTCACGCGCCTCTATCAATGAAAAAAGCGTTGCAGCAGTTTGTGTTTTTCCGGAGTGGGTTGCTTTAGCTAAACAATTTATAGAAGAGCAGGGGCTTAGTACTAAGGTTGCGACCGTAACAAACTTTCCTGATGGCAGCAGTAACGTCGAGAGGGCGGCCGCCGAGACGGAACGTGCAATTGCTGCCGGTGCCGACGAAGTGGACGTTGTACTGCCTTACCGAGCTTTATTAAATGGTGACGAAAGTACGCCAGCCGAGCTCGTACGAGAATGCAAGGATATTTGCGGTGACTCAGTACAATTAAAAGTTATTATCGAATCTGGTGAACTGGAGCAGCACGATAAAATTGTTCTTGCTAGCGAGCTTGCAATTGCAAATGGTGCGGACTTTATTAAAACGTCAACGGGCAAAGTTTCAGTGAATGCGACCTTAAAAGCAGCTGAAGCTATGTTAGGAGTAATAAAAGCCAGCCAAACCGACTGTGGATTTAAAGCTGCCGGTGGTATTCGTACAGTCGACGACGCTGTTCAGTACATTGAATTAGCTGAACAGTTGATGGGTGAAGATTGGGTCACCGCGAGTCATTTCCGTATTGGTGCCAGTAGCCTGTTGCAGGACATTCAGAAGATTTTGGTTAAGGCTTAACCGATGTTTTTGCCACAAGAGGTCATCCGTAAAAAGCGAGACGGTATCGTCTTGTCTGCGGTCGATATTCAGGAGTTTGTTAACGGCATTTGTGACGAGTCAGTCAGTGAAGGCCAAATAGCTGCTCTTGCTATGGCGGTTTACTTTCAGGGAATGTCAGCAGAGGAAAAGAAGGCTCTGACGGTTGCGATGCGAGACTCAGGCGATGTTCTGGACTGGCGACAGCAGGATCTGAATGGCCCTTTACTGGATAAGCACTCTACGGGTGGTGTGGGCGATGTGGTCAGCTTAATGTTGGGGCCTATCGTTGCTGCCTGCGGTGGTTATGTCCCGATGATCTCCGGCCGGGGGCTGGGGCACACCGGCGGTACACTCGATAAGTTTGATTCTATTCCCGGATATCAGACGGCCCCTGATAACCAGTTGTTTCGCGATACCGTAAAAGATGCGGGGGTCGCGATTATTGGTCAGACGGGTCGTTTAGCCCCTGCGGACAGTCGTTTTTACGCAACGCGGGATATCAGTGCGACGGTAGAATCAATTCCTCTGATAACAGCTTCTATTCTGGCAAAAAAGCTTGCTGAAGGGTTAGACGGTCTTGTTATGGACGTTAAGTCCGGTAACGGCGCTTTTATGCCTAGCTTTGAGAAGTCAAAAGAACTGGCGCAGAGCTTGGTGACTGTTGGTTGTGAGTTAGGGGTTAAGACCACGGCGCTGATAACGGACATGAATGAAGCCTTAGGCTCAGCTGCCGGTAACGCTGTTGAAGTTCAGTTAGCTGTAGACTACTTAAGTGGGAAGCGCCGTGACTCGCGTTTGCACGAGGTAACCAAAGCCTTGTCTGCTGAGCTTTTAGTTTCAGGGAAGTTGGCGGGCAATACTGAACAAGCGGAAGCGATGGTAGAGAAGGTACTGAGCGACGGAAGTGCAGCAGAGCGCTTTGCGAAAATGGTTAAGTCATTGGGTGGCCCCGGTGACTTTTTTGAGAAAAGTCATGAATACCTGCCGCAGGCAAAAATCGTTAAGCCTTTTATTGCTCCCGTTGAATACAACGGACATTATATTAGTGGCGTTGATACCCGAGAGCTGGGAATGGCAGTAGTGTGTTTGGGAGGAGGGCGCCGCAAAGCAGATGATATATTAGACTTAAGTGTTGGTGTTAGCGGTATCCTTGGTATTGGTTCAAAAGTTGATTCAGATACAGAGCTGGCAACATTGCATGCAAGTTGTGAGTCTGGCTGGAATGAGGCTGCTGAACGTATCTTAAAAGCGATAAGTTTTAGTACGCAAAAGCCATCCACTAATGGCGTTATCTATCAAAGAATAGCGGGAAATTAAGCATGAGCAGAGCCATTGTCGTGGTATTAGATTCTTTCGGTATTGGCGGCGCTCCGGATGCTGAAAAGTTTGGCGACGCCGGAGCCGATACCTTTGGCCATATCGCGGAGTATCGGCACAAACAGGGGAAACCTCTGCACTTGCCGAATTTAACTCGTCTGGGGCTATCGGAAGCTCATAAAGAGGCTACGGGCTCCTATGCCAGAGGTCACGAACCCTCGGTTCTAAGCGGTGCCTACGCCTGCGCTGCAGAGATTTCATCGGGAAAAGACACTCCATCAGGTCACTGGGAGTTGATGGGCGTTCCTGTGCACTTTGAGTGGGGCTATTTTGAGAGTAAGGAAAACAGCTTCCCGGCGGAGCTATTAGCTCAGATAACTGAAGCTTGTGAACTTCAAGGCATACTTGGCAACTGTCATGCATCCGGTACAGAAATTATTAAACAGTTAGGCGAGCAACACATTCGCACCGACCGGCCAATTTTTTATACCTCTGCCGATTCGGTTTTTCAAATTGCGGCTCACGAAGAGCACTTTGGTCTTAAGCGTTTATATCAAGTTTGTGAAAAAGTACGGAAGCTCCTGGAGCCCTATAATATTGGTCGGGTTATTGCACGGCCCTTTGTTGGTGAAAATGCGGACACGTTTGAGCGGACCTCAAATCGGAAAGACTACTCGGTTTTACCGCCTAAACCGACGGTGTTGGATAAGTTGCAGGAGAATGGTGGAGAGGTTATCGCTATTGGAAAAATAGCCGATATTTTTGCAGGGCAGGGTGTTACTCAGTCAATAAAAGCATCCGGTCTGGAAGGTCTGTTAACCGCAACATTAAATGCTATGAAAACGGCTCCGGACAACTCTCTCATTTTTACGAATCTTGTTGACTTTGACACCTTGTACGGGCATCGCCGTAACATTGAAGGGTATGCAAGTGAGCTTGAAGCCTTTGATAAATGGCTGCCGGTAATTGAGTCTGCGATGAAGCCGGACGATATCCTGGTGTTAACAGCTGATCATGGATGTGACCCCACATGGGAAGGCACAGATCATACTCGCGAATACATTCCCTTGTTGCTGTCTGGTCACCATGTCTCTGCAGGTAGTCGGGGAAAACGACAAAGCTTCGCAGATTTAGGTCAGACCCTGTGTCATTTATTTGATTTACCGCCCATGGAAGAAGGGCAGGCTATAAAGTTTTAGAGAGCTATCCTTCTGGTGTAAATACGGTAGCTACCATTTGATAACCATCCTTGGTTTGTGTATCGGTATAAGATCAGCGAAAATAAGCCGCATAAACCATTTTAACCACAAAGAGTGTCATTGATGTCGGAATCCAGCTTGCAGAATGAAGTCGCGAAACGTCGTACCTTTGCCATTATCTCTCACCCGGATGCTGGTAAAACAACGATTACCGAGAAGGTATTGCTGCATGGCCATCAGATTCAGAAGGCCGGTACAATTAAAGGTAAGAAATCGGGTCAGCATGCAAAATCAGACTGGATGCAGATGGAGCAAGAGCGTGGCATATCGGTAACGACCTCAGTCATGCAGTTTCCATACAACGATGCTTTAGTGAACTTACTCGATACACCGGGACACGAGGACTTTTCTGAAGATACTTACCGTACACTAACAGCGGTTGACTCCTGCCTCATGGTTATTGATGGCGCCAAAGGTGTCGAGGACCGGACGATTAAGTTGATGGAGGTGACTCGCTTACGTGACACTCCAATTATTACCTTCATGAACAAGCTTGACCGCGACATTCGCGATCCTCTCGAACTGCTGGATGAAGTTGAAGACGTACTAAAAATTATGTGTGCACCAATTACCTGGCCAATAGGTTCCGGTAAGAACTTTAAAGGTGTTTATCATTTACTTAAAGATGAAACCATATTGTACAAAACAGGCCAGGGTCACAGAATTCAGGAAGAGACCATTATAAAAGGTTTGGATAACCCTGAGCTGGATGAAAAAATAGGTGCGTGGGCGGACGAGCTGCGTGAGCAAATAGAGCTGGTAAACGGTGCTTCTAATCCGTTTGATAAAGAACTGTTTCTTGCTGGTGAATTGACTCCGGTATTCTTTGGTACAGCATTAGGCAATTTTGGTGTTGATCATATGCTGGATGGACTGGTCGACTGGGCTCCGAAACCTCAGCCTCGGGAGACCGATCAACAAGAAAGCGTTAGTGCAGATAACAAAGACTTTTCCGGATTTATTTTTAAAATTCAGGCGAATATGGATCCGCGTCATCGTGACCGTGTCGCTTTCTTACGTATTGTCTCAGGCAAATATGAGAAGGGTATGAAGATGAGGCAGGTACGTACGGGTAAAGATGTGCGTATTAGCGATGCTTTAACCTTCTTAGCCGGTGACCGTTCGCATGTGGAAGAGGCTTATCCTGGTGACATTATTGGCTTGCACAACCATGGCACCATACAAATTGGTGATACATTTACCGCAGGTGAAGATTTTAAATTTAGCGGCATTCCTAACTTTGCGCCTGAACTTTTCCGCCGCATTCGCTTAAAAGATCCCCTAAAGCAGAAACAACTGCTGAAAGGTTTGGTGCAGTTATCCGAAGAGGGTGCGGTGCAGGTGTTCCGCCCACTCATCAGCAATGACTTGATAGTCGGGGCTGTTGGAGTTCTGCAGTTTGATGTTGTCGTGCATCGTTTGAGAACAGAATACAAAGTCGATGCCATGTATGAAAACATCAATGTTGCCACGGCGCGCTGGGTAAGCAGTAAAGATGAGAAAAAGCTCGACGAATTCCGTCGCAAAGCTGAACCTAACCTGGCATTAGACGGTGGTGATAATCTGACTTACATTGCACCCACTATGGTGAACTTGAGTTTAGCGGAAGAGCGTTATCCCGATATTGAATTTACCCACACACGTGAACATTAAGTTTTATGATCAGGCTTTACGATACTCATTGCCACATTGATTTTGAAGCCTTTGATGAAGATCGTAAGCAGGTGGTGGAAAATGCTTATGACGTGGGAGTAGAGCGCTTCATGGTCCCGGGGGTTAGTGCTGAGCAATGGCCCCGGCTACAAAAGCTAGCTGAGCAGTTTTCTAGCTGGCGCTTTGCTCTAGGTTTACATCCCTGGTTTATTGAAAAGCATCACCCCAGTCATTTAAAGGATCTTGAGCAGGCGTTGGAAAAATCGCATAAGCGTTTAAGAGCGCTTGGGGAAATTGGATTGGATGCAACTTGCGAAAACTTAGAGCTACAGCGCGAACTATTCATCGGTCAACTTAAGTTAGCAAAGCAATATCGCTTGCCAGCCATTATCCATCACCGCAAGACTCTGGAAACAACGCATCCACTAGTTAAACAATATGGTCCTGAAAAAGGTGTTATTCACGCCTTTAGTGGCAGTTACGAGCAGGCTATGAAATTTGTCGATTGCGGCTATAAACTAGGGGTTGGCGGAGTAATCACTTACACTCGGGCGAAAAAAACGCGTGAAGCAATAGCAAAAGTTCCTGTATCTGCATTAGTGCTTGAAACAGACTCACCGGATATGCCGGTTTGTGGTTATCAGGGCCAGCGTAACGAGCCGGCCAGAATTGCAAAGGTTCTGGATGTTTTAGTAGAGCTTAGAGACATGAGTAAAGAGTCACTGAGTGATACTTTGTGGCAGAACAGCTGTGAGCTTTTTAGTGATGATCCGTCTGCCAGTAGCGATCACGAATCCGGTTAAAACCAAGCATAATAAATACGCCTGCCAACATAGCCAGCAGCAGAAGTAACTTTCCTTGCTGCATTAGCCCATTGTGGGCAGTCTGGCTTTTTTTAAGCAGAAGATTCTTATCAAAGACTACTTGTAAGTAACCACTTACGTTATCTTCAAGGCTTATTTCCTCTACGAGAACCCAGGGCTCCGATGCATCATCGGCTGCCGGCCAGTCAATCATCGATGCGCTGACCCCACTATGAACCAATAACTCACCAAAACGGTTACGGATTGTGGCGGCCATTACCTGCGGGTTGCTGGCGATATGATCGGTTAAAGCAGTCAAACGTTCGGTGTTTTGGTGCTCAAGCCAGTAATGCGCTTCATGCTCAGCCTGCTCAATCATTAATTGAGTAACTGACTGAGTTTGAGAGAACAGTTGTTGTTGAGACTGGACACTGGCAATATTCCAAACATTAATAATGATCAGCAACAAGCCGCCAGCAGTAGCCAGCCGAAGCGCTCGTTTAAACATAATACGAGCAATCGCTTTGGTTTTGTTGTTAAGCAAGGTACTTTTTAATCGATGCCATTGCTTAAATTCTGTTAGTTGCATGGGCCCAGCTCAGGAGTTTTCCGTTCAATGAAACACAGTTCCGGTTTAATCGTCTTCGACATGGATTCTACCTTAATTGGTATTGAGTGTATCGATGAAATTGCACGATTAAATGACCGTTATACTAAAGTCTCAGCAATAACGGAAGCCGCTATGCGGGGTGAAATTGATTTTAGTGAGAGCCTTAAGCTACGTGTTGCTTGTTTATCGGGAATTAAAGAAAGTGACTTAGAAAGCCTTTTTAATCCAATTCCATTTAACCCCGGCGCATCAGAATTACTGCTTTCGTTGCAAAATAGAGGCTGGAAAACGGCCTTAGTTTCCGGTGGCTTCACATGGTTTGCTGATAAAGTGCAAAAGGCACTGAAACTGGATGCTGTACTGGCGAACCGACTTGAAGTCGTTGATGGTTGTTTGTCGGGGAAAGTTCTGGGAAGTATTGTTGATGCAAAAATGAAAGCACAACAGTTGGAAATACTTGCTGACAAGTGGAACATTCCACGGGAAAGGACGGTAGCCGTCGGTGACGGCGCGAACGATGCCCTTATGCTTGAAACTGCAGCAATTGGTATTGCTTACAATGCAAAGCCTGCTTTGCAGGCTGTTGCGGATTACTCGATAGACTCAAATAATTTACTTGAGATCATTCCTTGTCTGCAGCACTCAAAACTTATTGAGCCAAGTGTTTAGCCGTTCTTTTTGCTCTTCAATTGTATTGGTATCAGGCAGGGCAAACTCGAGTAAGCTTTCAGTAACATCAACGGTATCGGCAATGGCATAGACTTGCCACAAGTCTTCTTCTATTTCCTGTGCCCGGTAAGCCGCGTACCGGCTAATGTAGTTAAGCTCGGCCTGAATAAATTGAGTATCAGGCTTTCCGGTTCTTGATAACGTAACTGTTACCGCGCGGAAGATAGAATTAGGTAGACATTGCTCTATAAAAGATTCAATAGCGTGATTGTCATTACTTTCCAGCCACTGAGTTTGAACAATATCTTCACCACTTTGACGGTAAAGGCGTAACAACAGTAACAAAGTGACCGGTTCCGATGTGCGATCCATACCCTCAAGCTTTGGCAGTAGCTTTTCCGTTACTGAAGACCCGCGCATTAACGGTTGCAAGTTTAGAGCACTCTGTTGGCTTCCCGGAAATTTAGATAAGAGTCTGATCCAGTCAGACGGCCAGTTAGATAGACCAGCACGACGTACTGATGTTTTTCTTTTTTTATTTCTATAGAAGAAAATGGGGAGTGAGCCGGGTGCATCACAATACAAATTACGAAGACAAAGCTCCAGGCCGTTTATCGAGGTGTTCTCAACCTGTAGTTTTAATAAGTCTCTTTGCTCCCGAATTAAAAAACGAATGAACTCAGAACCCATATGCTGTTCATGATCGCCGTCTATCTTTAATCGTAATGTTGTGCGAGCGTCATCAACTGAAGCAATGGTATAAGGCAAGTGCTCAAGCTTTGCTTTTTTATACAGCTTCTTAAAGCCAGTCATCGATATTTCGACATTATCACCTTTCTCAACAGCAACCGGGGTATCAATCTGAACTTGCAAACCACTAACGGAAAGGTCAATGATCATGCCGTCCCGGACATACTTCCCAACCCTGACGCGGCAACGGCTGCGGTAGCTAAAACGCTTCTCACTGCGTAAATTGATAAACTCCAGCCGTGCCTCTTTGGTTCGAATTGGTACCGCAGGGGGGTGGGCAAACGCCTTCAGAGATGAAAGTTGGTTTTTGTCCAGTTCTGTATCAAAAAAGCCATTTAAACTGTCGGTAATATCGTTAACGACCCCCATGTACCGCAATGGGGATATTGCTCTTTTGACCTGAGCAGTCGGCGGGTTTAACCGGAACGGGACATTGATATTTTTTGGCACACTCTGCGGCTGCCAGGCCTGATTTAGGTCAACGGGGCGCAAATCAATTTGGTAAACTCGCCACGAGGCTTTCTGACTTCCAAACGCAACATAGGTTTCCCATAACCCGGTTTTCTGTAGCTCTTCAACCGTTGCCGAGTAGTTGTATATTTTGCCTCGTGCGGTTATTGAAAAGGTCAGAACCAGTAACCGTGCACTTTTTTTATTGAGTAAGTCCTGCAGTAACCAGCGGCTACGACGGACATTAAAGACTGAACCGAAACTTATTTGGTTCAGTTCGTTTATCCAGTTATTTAAGATGAACCGGTTGTTATCCGTGGTTAAGACATAATCGGCAACAAGTTGACGGTTAGATTCAGAAAAGAACACCGGAAGTTGCTGCATTCTGGGCAACAGAAGCTGTTCATGACCTTTAGTGATGATGGTGTTGTAGGTGTTATCGACATTGACCCGGTAACGCTTTTTGTAGCCGTTGATAAAGCGGTGAAAAAACTTATCCAGTTCGGCAGAGTGGTAGTCCGGGTCACGGTTTAATTTGAGGTAGTGTTTGTTGTCAACTTCCTGTACACCAACAACGCGGTATGGGATGCGAGTACCGGGATCTACCGTGAACTCTTTTGCCAGCCCGGTAAAGTAGAGCGATACCAGTTCGTCGTACTGAAAGCTATGCTCGTCATCCACACGCACGCGCATACCGGTAATCGAAATATCCGTTGTTACGGCGGTATAGGTTTTTCCTTTACTGTCTTCAAGACCAACTTCGATGGTAAAATTCATCCGTTCTTCGGCACGATACGGGTATTGGCCAAAGTGAAAGGTTTCCAACAAGTAGGATTCGGCTTCATTATCAGCATTAGGAAAGGGCGATTGACCATTTAAAGGCTCGGCGTTATGGTCGGCTAAACTTTGGGCAAAAGCTACTTCTTCTTCACGAGCCTGGCGCAGATGGTTATCAGCATCCAGAATTTGCTCGAAAGTATCTTGTGTGAAAACGCCTTTATAGGTTTCCAGGCCGCGCTCAAAAATTTCAATGGCGACGTCGTCAAGCTGATGCCTGCGGCCGTTGTATTCGTAAGGGTGACATTCGCCGTCTACTTGATTACGCAAGTCAACGGTACGGTGACAAGGAGCCGCCAAACGTCTAAGCTCCATTTTTAGTTTGAAGCGGGTGGGACCATCTTCGTTTTCAGTTAAAGACTGAAACAGCGTATCAAAGTCGGTATCGTAAACGAGCGGCTTTAACTGATCGATAAGTTGGTCAAAATACTGATTAGGCATCGAGTCTACTATTTTTTATAATTATTTTTGAGTAATACCTCATCATAAAACGAGAAGCAGACGAATGGCAAAAGCAAAAAGTGCATATGTGTGTAATGACTGTGGTGCAGACTTCCCTCGTTGGCTGGGACAATGCACGGAATGTAAGGCCTGGAATACGCTTACTGAAATTCGTTTAACGTCTAAAACAACCTCTAATTCATCAGACCGCCGGGGCTTTAGTGGTATCACCGAAGGCAGAGTTCAGACCCTTAGCGAGGTCGACTTGCAGGAAGTCCCGCGTTTTAGCTCGGGTTTTCAGGAGTTTGACCGGGTATTAGGTGGTGGTGTAGTCCCCGGTTCGGCAATACTGATAGGTGGCTCACCCGGTGCCGGTAAGAGTACTTTATTACTGCAAACCCTATGTAAGTTGGCGGAGCGTATGCCAGCGCTTTACGTGACCGGTGAGGAATCTTTACAGCAGGTCGCGATGCGTGCACAGCGGCTTAATCTGCCAACCGACAAATTGCGCATGCTGTCTGAAACCTCTGTAGAAAGTATTTGTCAGCTGGCCGACAAAGAAAAACCTGCCATTATGGTTATTGATTCCATTCAGGTAATGCATATGGCTGACATTCAGTCAGCGCCGGGCAGTGTTTCGCAGGTTCGTGAGGCTGCAGCATTTTTAACGCGCTACGCAAAGCAAAAGAATGTTGCCATTATTATGGTAGGACACGTGACCAAAGAAGGGCATTTGGCCGGACCTAAAGTCCTTGAGCATTGCATCGACTGCTCTGTGCTTCTGGATGGCTCATCAGACTCGCGCTATCGCACTCTGCGTGGTACTAAAAACCGCTTTGGCGCAGTGAATGAGCTTGGCGTATTTGCCATGACAGGTGGCGGGTTAAAAGAGGTTTCAAATCCATCGGCTATATTCCTGCAACGAGCGGAAGACCAGGGAAATGGCTCGGTTGTTATGGTGGTTTGGGAAGGTACGCGACCGCTATTGGTTGAAATTCAGGCGCTGGTTGATTACTCGGCTCTGGCAAATCCCCGCCGGGTTGCTGTGGGGCTGGAACAAACGCGATTAGCATTGTTGTTGGCTGTTTTGCACCGACACGGCGGCTTACAGGTATCTGATCAGGACGTTTTTGTGAACGTCGTTGGTGGCGTTAAAGTCTCCGAAACGTCAGCAGACCTAGCGTTGTTGCTTGCCATTGTCTCCAGCTTTAAAGGAGAGCCATTGCCGCGCGAATTAATAGTGTTTGGTGAGGTGGGTCTGGCTGGAGAGATACGACCGGTACCTAATGGTCTGGAACGATTAAACGAAGCGGCTAAACACGGTTTCAAAAAAGCCATTGTGCCTATCGGTAATGCGCCAAAAACGTCACCAAAAGGCATGGAAGTGATTGGAGTGAAGAACCTTCAACAAGCACTGGATGTAATGTAGCTTGCAGAAAAAAGGGAGCTTTATGCTCCCTTTTTATACCCGGGCTGTTAACCAATTGGTTTGTATTTAATGCGATGTGGTTCCATTGCCTGCTCACCAAACTTCTCTTTCATGTAAGTTTCGTAGTCGCTGTAGTTACCTTCGTAGAAGACCACTTCGCCTTCGTCTCGGTAATCCAGAATGTGAGTAGCAATACGGTCAAGGAACCAGCGATCGTGCGAGATAACCATGACAGAGCCCGGGAATTCCAGGATGGCTTCCTCAAGTGCGCGCAAGGTTTCAACGTCTAAATCGTTGGTTGGCTCATCGAGCAACAGAACGTTACCGCCGGCTTTTAACAGCTTAGCCAAATGCACCCGGTTACGTTCACCACCAGATAGCTCGCCAATGCGTTTTTGTTGGTCGGTACCGCGGAAGTTAAAGCGACCGACATAAGCGCGACCATTAACTTCAAAGTTACCAATTTTCAGGATGTCGTTACCGTCAGTAATTTCCTCAAAGACGGTTTTCTTGTCATCCATGTTGTCACGGAACTGATCAACACTAGCCAGTTGCACGGTTTCACCCAATTCGATAGAACCGCTGTCAGGCTTTTCTTCGCCGCTGATCATGCGGAATAAGGTTGATTTACCCGCACCGTTAGGACCGATAATACCGACGATAGCACCTTTCGGAACGCTGAAGCTTAGGTTGTCGATAAGCTGGCGCTTCTCGTAAGCTTTGCTAATACCGTTAACTTCAATAACCTTGTCACCCAAACGAGGGCCTGGCGGAATAAACAGCTCGTTGGTTTCGTTACGTTTCTGGTAGTCGCCACTTTGCAGTTCTTCAAAGCGGTTAAGACGCGCTTTGCTTTTCGCCTGGCGGCCTTTCGGGTTAGTACGTACCCACTCCAGCTCTTGCTTAATAGTGCGTTGGCGTGCTTTTTCTGAACGTTCTTCCTGCTCCAGGCGTTTCTCTTTCTGTTCCAGCCAGGAAGAGTAGTTACCTTCCCATGGAATACCATAGCCACGGTCAAGTTCAAGGATCCAACCAGCAACGTTATCAAGGAAGTAACGGTCGTGGGTAATGGCAACGACGGTGCCTGTATAATCGTGCAGGAAGCGTTCAAGCCAGGCTACAGATTCCGCATCCAGGTGGTTGGTAGGCTCGTCTAAAAGCAGCATATCGGGCTTAGATAACAGCAAGCGGCAAATCGCGACACGGCGTCTTTCACCACCCGACAAGTTGCCTATTTTAGCATCCCACTCAGGTAAGCGCAGCGCATCTGCTGCACGCTCAAGAATGTTGTCGATGTTATGACCGTCTTTAGCCTGTAACAAAGCTTCTAATTCGCCTTGTTCTTTTGATAGGGCATCAAAGTCAGCATTCTCATCGGCGTAAGCCGCGTAAATTTCATCGAGTTTAGCGAAGGCCTCTTTAACATCCGCCACCGCTTCTTCAACGGTTTCTTTCACCGTTTTATTTTCGTCCAGCTGTGGCTCCTGAGGCAGATAACCAATTTGAGTTCCCGATAAAGCGCGGGCTTCACCTTCGTACTCTTTATCAACACCCGCCATTATGCGTAGTAAGGTTGACTTACCCGCACCGTTCACACCCAGAACACCAATTTTGGCACCCGGAAAAAACGACAGAGAAATATCTTTTAAGATGGTTTTCTTAGGTGGAACAACTTTGCTCACCTGAGACATTGAATAGATATATTGCGCCATAGCGACGTAAAATCCTTCCTATCAACAAAAAAGTTACTGCATAGTTTACTGTTATTTACGCACATCCCCAAACTTTGTTGTGCTGAACTAGGCACTCATTTGTGTTTTAAGGTAAAATACCGTGAAAATTAAGACCATTTAATGATTTGGAGAGCTGTAATGCTGAAATCTGAGATGAACATTGCCGACTTTGATGCGGACTTATGGCAGGCGATGCAAGGCGAAGTTGAACGTCAGGAACAACACATTGAACTGATTGCATCAGAAAACTATACCAGTCCGCGGGTTATGCAGGCTCAGGGCTCGCAGCTAACCAACAAATATGCAGAAGGCTACCCGCATAAGCGCTATTACGGCGGTTGCGAGTTTGTCGATAAAGTCGAAGACTTAGCTATTGAACGCGCAAAGCAACTGTTTGGTGCTAAGTACGCAAACGTGCAACCGCACTCAGGTTCTCAGGCGAATACAGCTGCTTTTATGGCATTGATGGAAGCGGGCGACACGTTCTTAGGCATGAGTTTGGCGCATGGTGGCCACTTAACTCACGGCTCTGGTGTTAACTTCTCCGGTAAATTGTACAACGCAGTGTCTTACGGTCTGGATGAGTCCACTGGTGAAATCGATTACGCCGAAGTTGAAAAGCTGGCGCAAGAACATAAACCGAAAGTGATTGTTGCAGGCTTCTCAGCCTATTCAGGTATTGTTGACTGGAAAAAATTCCGTGAAATTGCCGACAAAGTCGATGCCTATCTAATGGTCGACATGGCTCATGTTGCAGGCTTAATTGCCGCCGGTGAGTATCCTAACCCGGTACCTTATGCTCACGTTGTTACGACGACCACACACAAAACTCTTGCAGGTCCACGTGGCGGTTTGATCATTTCAGGTAGTGACGATGAGAAATTACACAAGAAGTTAAACAGCGCGGTCTTCCCGGGTAACCAGGGTGGCCCACTTTGTCATGTTATTGCCGGTAAAGCGGTCGCTTTCCAGGAAGCTTTGCAGCCGGAATTTAAAGAATATCAAAAGCAGGTATTAGTGAACGCCAACGCTATGGTTAAAACCATGCAGGCGCGCGGCTATAAAATCGTCTCCAATGGCACTCAGAACCACTTGTTCCTGGTTGACTTAATTGACAAAGACATTACCGGTAAAGATGCGGATGCAGCTTTAGGTAATGCTTTTATTACTGTGAACAAGAATGCCGTGCCTAATGACCCGCGCTCACCGTTTGTCACTTCAGGTTTGCGTTTAGGCACACCGGCTATTACCCGTCGTGGTTTTAAAGAAGCAGAAGCCGAGCAGGTTGCGAACTGGATTTGCGATGTTCTGGATGACATTTCTGACGAAAGCAAAATCAGCGAAGTTCGCGAGCAAGTAAAAGCGTTATGCGCTAGGTTTCCTGTTTACGGTTAATGAATAGCAGTTGTAAAGCGCACTTAAAGGAGTCAGGCAATGCATTGTCCATTTTGCGGCACACAAGATACTAAGGTTATCGATTCGCGACTTGTTGCGGATGGGGCCTCGGTTCGTCGCCGGCGTGAGTGCAACCATTGCAAAGAGCGCTTTACGACCTTTGAAACGGCAGAGCTGATTATGCCGCGAGTCATCAAAACCGATGGCTCGCGTGAGCCATTTAACGAAGACAAGCTGCGCAACGGTTTATTAAGAGCGTTGGAAAAGCGTCCTGTGAGTCTTGAACTGATGGAGCAGGCAATCAACAAAATAAAGTCGAGCATACGCGCCACCGGTGAGCGCGAAATTAGCAGTAATTTTATCGGTAGTTTGGTTATGGAAAACCTGAAACAGATTGATAAAGTTGCTTATGTTCGTTTTGCGTCGGTGTACCGTTCTTTCGAAGATATCCGTGAGTTTGGTGAAGAAATCGCACGCCTGAATGACTAATTTATTAGAACAACAGTTTGACCATATAATGATGCACCGCGCGTTAAAACTCGCGCGGCGTGGGTTAATGACAACCCGGCCTAACCCGGCTGTGGGCTGTGTCATTACTGTCGGCGAAGAAGTTATCGCAGAAGGGTGGCATCATCAGGCAGGTGAAGCTCATGCCGAGGCTCATGCTTTGCGACTTGCAGGTACAAAGGCAAAAGGGGCAACCGCTTATGTCACTCTTGAACCCTGCAGCCATATTGGACGAACTCCGCCTTGTGCCGACGCGCTTATAGATGCTGGCATTGCCCGCGTTGTTGTAGCTATGCGGGATCCTAATCCCCGCGTCAGTGGTAACGGTATTAAGCGTTTAGAAGACGCAGGTATACGTGTTGACGTTGGTACCTTGCAGTCGGCAGCCGAGAGTTTGAACCCCGGGTTTATTTCCCGCATGACACGACAACGCCCGTGGCTCACCCTAAAAATGGCGACTTCCCTTGACGGGAAAACCGCTTTGTCGGACGGTCGCAGCCAGTGGATTACTTCTGCGGAATCCCGCGGTGACGTGCAGACTTATCGAGCTCAGGCAGATGCTATTTTGACCGGCGCAGTAACGGTCTTAGCGGATAACCCGCAGCTTACGGTGCGTGTCAATCAATGGCCTGCATCACGTCCTCTACCTGAACCATTAAAGCAGCCAGTACGGATTATTATCGATAGCCAACATCGGGTGAATGATGATGCCCGGGTGTTTGAGTCACCGGCGCCTGTTTGGCTGGTACGCACAACGCCGGGCAAGGCCAGTCGACACCCTCATTGCCACGAGCTTATTATTGAAGCTGACCAAGACGGCAAAGTGTACTTAAAAGCACTGATGATTGAATTGGCTAAACGTGAAATTAACCAGGTGTGGACAGAGTGCGGCGCGAGTCTGGCCGGTGCGCTTATTGAACAGCAACTCTGTGACCGAATGATGATATACAGCTCTGGTCAAATACTGGGTCACCATGGCCGTTCGGTTATCGACATGAGTGAACCATTAGAATTAGCTTCAGCGCCAAGATTTAAAGTTATTGATCGCAGGCAGGTTGGCCCGGATCAACGCTTGGTAGCAGTACCTCAAACACAAGATTAAGGGTAAAGCGTTATGTCACTGCATAGCACAGAAGAGATTATTGAAGACATTCGTCAGGGTAAAATGGTTATCCTGATGGATGATGAAGATCGCGAAAACGAGGGCGACATTATTATTGCCGCTGAGTGCGTAACGCCTGAATCCATTAACTTTATGGCGCGTTATGGTCGTGGACTCATCTGCTTGACGCTAACTGAGGAACGCTGTAAACAACTTAATCTTCCGTTAATGGTCGATAAAAATAATGCGCCTTATGCAACAAACTTTACGGTTTCCATTGAAGCTGCAGAGGGAGTAACAACGGGGATCTCTGCTGCCGACAGAGCGAAAACAGTGCTGGACGCCGTTAAAAGAGATGCTAAGCCCGAAGATTTAGTTATGCCGGGTCATATTTTTCCGTTAAAAGCTAAATCTGGTGGTGTGCTTAACCGCGCTGGACATACCGAAGCGGGTTGCGATTTAGCGCGTTTAGCTGGCTTTGAGCCCGCCTCGGTTATTGTCGAAGTGTTAAACGAAGACGGTACCATGGCGCGTCGTCCTGACCTTGAAGCTTTTGCTAAAGAGCATGACATTAAAGTAGGGACCATTGCTGACCTCATTGAGTACCGCTCAATACAGGAAAAAACCATTGAACGTGTGGCAGAATGTAGCCTTCCTACAGCTTTTGGTAAGTTTCATTTAGTGACTTACCAGGACACTATAGACAAGCAGGTGCATTATGCACTGGTTCATGGCGACCTATCCCAGGATAAGGTAACGAATGTGCGTGTTCACTTACAGGACACCTTCCATGATACCTTTTTAACCGAACGAGCTGCCAAGCGCAGCTGGCCAATTCAAAAGGCCATGTCTTATATTGCTGAGCATGACGGTGTACTGGTTATTATTGGTCGTCAACAAACACCGGAAAATATTATTGCACAGGTTCAGGAGTTTGAGGCTCAGGATAAAGGTGAGCACAAACCTACTGCGTCAGCTTCAAATGCTTCACGTAATGTCGGTTTAGGTTCACAGATTTTGGCTGACCTTGATATTCACAAGATGCATTTAATGAGTTCACCAAAACGTTACTCGGCTTTATCGGGTTTTGGGCTTGAAGTAGTCGACTTTATTGAAGATAAAGACTAATTAACCGTAATGCTTTTGAAATTCATTCAGCAGCTGCTGGTGAGTTGGCGTGGGAACGTCTGCCGACTCACCTGTTTTAATCAAGTAACCGGTTAATTGCTCTATTTCAGTGCGCCTTTGCTGCTTGATATCCTGCAACATCGATGAGCTGTTTAACGCCGTCTCTTGTGCAACTTTCAATACTTCCCGGTGGCACATCTTAGCGTCTAAGATTACGTTCTGAGTTTCAGCCACAGCAACAGCTTCATTAACCAAACTTGTGATTTGCGATTGCCACTTATCTTCAAGTAACTTTCCATTCTGGCACCCATAAATGGCCGTCAATGGGTTGATTACACAGTTAATGATTAATTTTAACCATCGGCGCTCGCTAATACTTTGCTCAAGTACAAGTGGCGGGAAAGCTTGCTGAAGAGCCGACCAGGGCTCTGAGTGTTCTTGACTGACTTCGAGCCAACTGCGGCCAGTGCCTTTGTGCTCAATACAAATAACACCGTTTTCGTCTTTGCTTTTAACCGCTCCATGAGTCGTCACCAGAGGGTGTAAATTAAGATGTTTTAAGGCTTCGGGCAGTTCAACCATGCCGTTATGACTCAGAACAATAGGCATGCTTTTATCAAAACCTTCAAGCTCTGTTATGTGCTGCAAGGCACTAATAACATCAAAAGCTTTAACCGCAACAATAAAAGCACTATTTTTCGGTATGGGTAATTGAGCTGCAGGAACTCTGTAGTTTCTTTGCTCATGTGCGCGAACAAGTTGCCATTCAATAGTTGCCGCCTGGTTATGGCGTGATAACACAGAAACCGATTCGCCGTTATCGCACAACCCGCTGGCAATGAGCCCGCTTACGGCTCCGGGGCCTAGCGTAATCCACTGGTATTTAATTGGCATCACGCTGTTTCTCCAATGCCGTTAACGGCTTGCGAATAAACCAAAGGAAAACCAAACTGGGTATAACCATAACCGCGGTTAGAACAAAAAACAGTGCCCAGTTACCTTGCATAGAGTCGACAATAACACCGCTGTAGGACGCTAGCATGGTTTTACCCAGGGTCCCCAGTGAGGCCATTAATGCGTATTGGGTTGCGGTGAAAGTTCGGTTACAGAGCAGACTGATAAAAGCAACAAAAGCAACGGTAGACCAGGCACTGGTAAATCCATCAATCAATACTGCGCTTAAAAAGAGGTTAGTATCAGGGCCGACTAACGCTATCCAGGAAAACATCAGGTTAGACGACGCCATAGCAATACCGCCAATCATTAAGCCTTTAACAATGCCCAGGCGTAGGTTGACTGCACTACCAAGCAACGCAAATACAATAGTCACCCACCAGGTAACGAGTTTGGAGTATGTGCCAATTTCTGCGTTTGTGAACCCTACTTCTTTATAAAAGACTATCGACATTCGACCAAGAAACGCTTCCCCAATTTTAAACAGAAAGATAAAGGCAAGAATGGATAAGGCCAGCTTTACACCGTTCCGGGAAAAGAACTCGGCTATTGGCTGAACAACAGTGATAGAAATACGTTCTTTCATTGCTGGCCAAAAATTGGTCAGCTTTGTTTTTATCGTAGGATCGCTATGATAAGTCGTACGACGTACAAAGAGTACAACAACGGCCAGAGCAAGCATAACGCAGCCCAGACCGAAATAAGCATGCTGCCACTGCCAGTCAACACCATCGACAATGAAAAAGGGTAAAGCACCTAAGCCGCTGTAACCTGTCCACCAGCCAGCTGTCGTCATTGCTGCCCCGGCACTTTGTAGACGCCCCTCGGTTTCAGCAAAAGACTCAATCCTATACGCATCAATGGCTATATCCTGAGTGGCGGAACTAACCGCTATGCCCAGGGCAATAAAGCCGGCTAAATGTAAGTTGCTTGTAATATCCAGGCTCGCCAGCGCAAAGCATCCGGTTGCAATGAGTGTCTGACATAAAAATATCCAGCTCCGTCTTTGTCCTAGCCAACGAGTCAGAAGGGGAAGCTTGAGGTTATCAATAAGAGGGGACCACAAAAAGTTAATGGAATAGGCAGCAAAAACCGCTCCAAAATAGCCGATAACCGAGCGCGTGAGTCCTACTTCCTGTAACCAGGCTGATAAAGCCGATCCAATCATTACCCATGGGAACCCGCTGGCAATACCCAGAACGAATATTACCCATACACGCGATTGACGATAAACTTGTAGATCCTGCCAGAACGTTGGTTTAGTGACTGCCATTAGTTTTGCGGTACAACCTCAATGCGTTTCAGAGTCGGTGGGTCAACAGGTACGTCGGCCCAGCCTATGTCATCACTGTAAGCCTGTGACTCTAACTCAGCCATGGCCTCCAGCACTTCAATTCCCTCAACAATGCGACCAAATACAGCGTATCCCCAGTCACCATCATCAGGATTGAGAGAGGTGTTGTCGTTTAAATTAAAGAAAAACTGACGGGTGCCGCTGTGTGGCTCCCGTTCCCGCGCCATAGCAATAGTGCCGTATTCATTTTTCAGGCCATTACCTGACTCATTGACGATTTTCTCGTAAGAGGGTTTGTCCTGAAAGTTTTTGTCATAACCCCCGCCCTGAATAACAAAACCGGGTACTAAGCGGTGGAATATGGTGCCGTTATATTGTGCTTTTCTAACGTACCGGAAAAAGTTTTTAACTGTTAAGGGAGCAGCGTCTCGGTTTAACTCAACCACAATATCACCCATAGAGGTCACCATCTTCACCCGTGGGAAAGGATTATCTGGCTGAATTTCAGCGTGGCTGAAACTGAGGAAGAAGGTGGCGGCAACGCCCAGTAAATATTTCGACCACTTCATGGTTAAAAGTCCTCTTGTTCTGGCAGACGCAGTTTAGGATCATTGGCAATGTCAGACAGCACAGAGTTCAACAGTTGTTTAAATTGTCGTTCAATTGTGGCTTGAGCAGGTTTCAGACCGCCTGTCGAGCTGTAGGTTCCGGAGTAAAAGTTACTGTATCTGCGATTAGCGCGGGTTGCTTCAACTCGTATGGTCACACTGTGCTCAAGCTCGTATTTAATAGTGTGCAGGGTGGCGTCAACCAACGCTTTTTCAATAGTGACATACCAGGTTAAGCCGTTGTTGCTGCTCGAGCCTGTTACCGGCTGCAGCGCTTCTTCAACGATAGCCGTTAAAGGTCTTTGAGCGGGCGCGAATTCTGCTTTGTCCTCTTCTTTCTTATGACGATACAGGTATGAGTAGGAGCGTTTATCCTCAACTTTCAACTGGTTTACTTTAGTATTAAGGCTATTTGTAACAGCATCAGCACTGATGATTAATGGATCAGGTTGGCTTTGACAGGCACTAATAAAAAGCGCAAAAGTAGCTGCAAGTATTATTCGAAACATATGATTTATCCTTTTTCCTGGCGGTCATTCACCTGACGTCGATTCGTGCTATGATACGATGAAACGGTATCGTCATAAAACACTCTATCATTATGAGGATACTAGCCGACAGAAGTAAAAGGTTTTGCCGTGACTAAATTTGCTGAAATTACCGGTTGGGGAAAATGTCTGCCACCGGCTGTAATGACCAATGATGACCTTGCGACCTTTCTGGAAACATCTGATGAATGGATTGTTTCACGAACAGGAATTTCTGAACGTAGAGTGAGCCATGTCGGGACATCCGAGTTGGCAACTGTAGCGGCGCGAAACGCGCTGGCAGCAGCTGACTTAGATCCCAGCGAACTTGATCTCATTATTGTCGGTACTTGCACTGCGGACGAAATCATCCCAAACGTTGCCTCGGCTGTACAGCGGAACATTGGTGCCAAAGACGCTGCTGCGTTTGATTTAAATGCTGCTTGCAGCAGCTTTTTATACGCTATGCATGTGGCGACTCAGTCGATAAAGACTGGTGCTCATAAAAAGGTTTTGCTCATTGGAGCAGAACGTCTTACCCGGATTCTTGACTGGACTAAACGCGAAAGTGCCGTGCTATTTGGTGACGGGGCTGGTGCTATGGTGCTTGAAGCGTCCGACGAAGAAGTCGGCTTACTGGCCAGTCATATTAGCTGTGATGCGGATGCCCGCGATGTCCTCAGCCTTGATTTCGGCTTAAGCTTTGACCGTTTCGGCTTTGATGGAATTATGCAGTTTGATTTTGTTGGTCAGGAAATCTTTAAACGTGCCGTAAAAGGTATGAGTGCTGCAGTAGAGAATGTCTTCCAGCAAACGGGAATGACAACCGACGATATCGACGCACTTATCCCACATCAGGCGAACAAACGACTCATCGATTTTCTGGGTAAAATGTGCAAAGTACCGAGTGAAAAAACGGTTATTAATATTCAGAAGTACGGAAATACTTCTTCAGCAACCTTACCTATTGCCTTTGCTGAGGCTGCTGATAACGGCGTTATTAAGCCGGGTGATAGTATTATGTCGGCGGTATTTGGTGGTGGACTCACTTGCGGAGCTGGTTTAATTAAGTGGGGGCAGAGAGTCACGCCGAAACGACCTAACCAGATGGAGTTACCAGCCGGCGATAAAACGGCGCTGGAACTTATTGTCCCAATGCATGAAGCGACAAAAAAGGCGTGGAAAAACCGCGGTCAGTAGACGGTGACAGGAGACGGATTTTGAGTACTGAAGAGCTCGTACAGGTTTCACAAGATAAAGGCGTTGTTCGTATACGGCTAAATCGACCTGAAAAGAAAAATGCTTTTACCCAGGATATGTACACGGCGTGTAACGAAGCGTTGAAAGCTGCGGACGCTGACAACTCAATCCATGCGGTGCTTTTTGAATCCAGTGGTGACAGCTTTTCTGCGGGAAACGATTTAAATGACTTCTTAGCGGTTGAGAACTTAGACGAATCGGCGCCACCATTTCAATTCTTGCATACGCTGGCGCGTGTCGAGGTTCCTGTTGTTGCGGCTGTTAACGGGTTAGCGATAGGCATTGGGACTACTTTGCTGTTGCATTGCGATATTGTTTACAGTAGCGATGAAGCCGTATTTGCTCTGCCTTTTGTTCAGTTAGGGCTGTTACCGGAGGCTGCCTCTAGTCTCTTACTACCGCAAATTTGTGGTTATCAAAAAGCGGCGGAGTTGTTGCTACTTGGTGAAAGCTTTGATGCACAGGCGGCACAGCAAGCTGGCTTTGTTAATCATATTGTTTCGCTTGAACGCCTGCCGGTTGTGGTTGATGAGACGCTCGATAAGCTGCGTAAACAATCCAGTAAGTCGCTACGAATTTCTAAGCGGCTACTTAAGCAGCCGGCTGAATCTGTCGCTGATCGCATCAGTCGGGAAGCGACGTTTTTTGCTAAAGCATTAAGTTCAGAAGAAGCTCGCCAGGCTATTGCGGCAAAGCTGCAGAAAAAGTAAGCAAAAGGCTAGCTGCGGGTTGTTTCAGTCGAATAACTGGTTCATAATGCAGCCCGCTTTGAATAAAGCGTTTATGGTGACTCTGCGGGTCCCCTCGCAACGCTAACTGGCGAACCCGGTCAGGCCCGGAAGGGAGCAGCCGTAGTCAGGGATGTGTGTGCCGAGGTGTGGCTGGTAGAGTCGCCACCCAATTTTTATTAATCGCCGTCAGGGCGTTTCCTTCCTTTAAGAAATTCCAATGCTTCCGTTATTGCTTTATGTACTTGCATCTCCATATCCAGTCGCTTTGAAGGTGGCAAGAAGAATGCCATATCTACTTCGTGTCGAATATAGCGGGGCGGTAACTGATTAAGTACCAGACAACACAGGTCAGAAAGAAACTCCTGACTGTATTGTTTTTCTAATTCCAACTCTTCTATTCGGTCGGCAACTAAACGTTCATAGTAATTGTGGATGTCATCGTCAAACTTCATATGCCTTTCCTTTTGTTAGTAGTTGACTCTCAGTATAAACATGATAGCTGGCTCTTAGTAGTTGAGCATGGGCGCGGACTAAACGATCTAAGTTACGTTGATAACCGCCTCCGATAACGGCAGCCAGGGGAATGTCTTCACGCTTTGCAAAGCCTAGTACAGAAAGGTCACGTTGAAAAATTCCGGACAGGCTAATACTCAGGTGGCCGAGCTCATCGCGTTGATATATGTCGACACCGGCGTCGTATAAAATGAGGTCGGGCTTAACGTCCTGCTTAATAAATTGCAGGGTTTCCTGCAAAGTATCCAGGTACTGTTCATCGGACGTATGCTTGGCTAAGGGCTTGTCTAAGTCAGATTGAACTTTAGAGAAAGGAAAGTTGCGCTCGCCGTGGAGTGAACATGTAAAAACTCTGTCGTCATTAGCAAATAGAGTGGCCGTTCCGTCTCCCTGATGAACGTCGGTATCCAAGATTGCGATTTTTAAGTGTGGGTACTTAAGTAATAGCTCATTACAGGCAATTGCCAAATCATTGAGCAAGCAGAAGCCACTTCCCCAATCTTTGTGCGCGTGATGGTAACCGCCGGAGAAGTGAATGGCGACACCGTGTGTTAATGCCAGTTCTGTCGTTAACAGAGTTCCTCCGGCTGAGGTTAATGTGCGTTGCAATAAGCCCTCCGACCAGGGGAAACCAATTCGACGCCAGCGTGCCTTATCCATGCTGTTTGTACGAAGTTGATTTATATAATGTGAACAATGGGTGTGGCTAATTTGCTGCCAACTAAGAGCGCTTGGTTGATGCCATTGGCGCTCTTTGGCGCCGTGCCTAACAGCCCAGTCTTTTAATAAACGGTATTTTTCTATTGGGTAGCGATGCCGGGGAGGTAAGTTTAATTCACTATATATAGGTGAATAAATAAAAGGGACGTCAACCTTCTTCATAACGACTGATCTTTTTCTCCAGAGTATCAATAGCCATTTGGCAGCGATTAAGTCTTTGCTGGGCTCGTTGTATTAATGCAGGTTCATTTTGAGAAACGGCGCTATCCAGGTTTTCGGTCAACCGTCTTTCATAGTCTCTGTAAGTAACAAGCTGTTGATGCAATTGCTGAATCTTATTTTGTGCCGTAATGCGGCTGTCTTGTTCTTGTTTAGGAAGTTTATTAATACGCAATGCCGTGGTTAAAGCTTCCAGCTGCAGGCTCAGACGCTCAGCAAGATAATACTGAGCTTGCTGACCTTCTGTTCTTTGAAGTTGAGCAAAGGTGCCCTGGGTTTCCGCTACGTAGTCAATTGCAAGATTAGAGCGTCTGCTGAAAAGTGATGGACTGAACCATTTTTCGCTCAGTTCGTTCTGCTTTCGTCGATTTTTTGCATCGATCTGCTCAGCGCGGTCACTTAAATTAGTGAGCAGCTGTTCAATATGTTGTATTGAAGTTGCATTTAATATCTCTCTCATGCCCTTATCTTAAAGGAATTTGGAACTTAGGTCACTAAATTGGGTCTGTCATTGAATATAGGTCGACGAATTAGTTGTTTAAAAAACGTTGAAATTCGAAAGTCAGTGTTGTTCGTCGATCAAAAAGTGATACTATTCTAGGAGGAGTAATATCCTGGGTTAGGTAGATAACCACCTAAATTCAGGGTATGAAAAGAGTTGACGACAGGATGTTGTCCGAGAAAATATCTGGAAATTACGCGACTCCAGATCCGTGTTCTACACTGGATATATAGCGACAGCTATAGCGCGGTTGACTCAGTTTACTTGGTTGACAGCGTATAGTCATCGTGGGAGTATTCATTGGTATTGCTGCATTTTAGGCAATAGAAATAAAGTGTAGAACTAGATCTTTTCGTCATTCAAACAACTGGTGTTTCGCGCCTTAGGCGTTGAAGCGGAAGTTAAGTCAAATTGGTTGGGAACTATGACCAAAGTAATCAAAAGAACCAAACTCGCTGCAACCCTGATGGGTGTGATGGCGTTTGCTGGCACCGGCGTTGCCGCTGCACAGCAAGTTGATGTAGCTAAGCTACAAAACGAAGAGAAAAAGATTTTGAACGCTGACGAGCAGTCGCAAGAAAAAATCAACTCTTTGTTCGAGCAGAGCCAAGATCTTCTTATCGAGTATCGCTCAGTGGTTGCTGAGTACGAGAACTTGAAAGTCTATAACGACCACGTTCAGCGTTTGGTTAATGACCAGAACGCGACGCTTGAGTCTCTGCAGAATCAAATTAACGGAATCGAACGCACCAAACAGGGCGTTGTTCCTTTGATGTATGAGATGATCGATTCGCTTGAGCAGTTTGTGAAATTGGATATTCCAATTCACCGCGAAAAGCGTATGGATCGTGTTGAGCGTTTGCGTGACATTATGGACAGCTCAAGCGTTTCTACATCAGAGCAATTCCGCCAAATCATCGAAGCTTATCAAACAGAAATGGACTATGGTTCAGGTTTGATTTCTTACCAGGGTAATTTGGAAGTTGACGGTGAGAAAGTTGCTGTTGATTATTTCCACATGGGTCGTGTTGCATTCTTAGCGCAGTCGTTAGATTTGAAAAGCGCTTGGATCTATAACAACGAAACCGATGAGTGGACTGCTTTGGAAGACGAGTTTATCCGTCCTCTGACCCAAGCGATTCGTATGTCACGTAAGCAACTTGCTTACGATCTGGTGAAACTTCCAGTATTCGCAGCGGAGAGTGCAGAATGAATAAATTAGTTAAATCGTTAATGATTGCAGCAGCAGTCACCCTTTCTGCCGGTACGACTCTCGCTGCTCAAGCTCAGGATCAATCTGAAGCTAAGAACCTTGATGAGCTGTTGCAGCTTGTTGAGAAAAATCGTGTTTCTTCTCGTGAACTGAGCGCTGAACGTGAGCGTGAATTTACGGCTGCCCGTGCTGATAAGCAGGCTTTGCTTAACCGTGCGGAACAGCAGTTAAAAGAAGAAAAAGCCCGTGGTAAACGTTTACAGGAAGAGTTTTCTGAAAACGAAATCGACTTGGCTAACAAAGAACAAGAACTTGAGAATGCCAAAGGCACCTTAGGTGAAATGTTCGGTGTTGTACGTGGTGCTGCGACAGAAACAATTGGTCGTGTTGCAACATCAATTGTTAGTGCTCAGTACCCAGGCCGTGAGGACGTTTTAGAAAGCTTATCTGAAGCTAAAGAACTTCCTACTTTGGAAGAGCTTGAAGAGCTTTGGAAAGCGCTTTTGACTGAAATGGTCGAGTCGGGCAAAGTTGTTAAGTTTAATACTGATGTAACGTTGTTGGACGGTGGTACTGAAAATCGCGAAGTAGTTCGTATTGGTACGTTTAACTTAATCTCGGGTGATGAGTACTTAGTTTATAACGATACAACTGAACAAGTTCAGCCGCTAGGCCGTCAACCTCAAGGTAGCGCGACAGGACAAGCTCAAGAGTTTGCAAATACCGAAGAAGGTTACGAAGGTGTATTCCTTGATCCTTCGAAAGGTCAAATTCTTAGCTTGTTAACAAACCAAGCAACATTGTCTGAGCGTTATCACCAAGGTGATACCGTTGGTTATGTTATAACCGCAGTATTAGTTCTTGGTTTGCTGATTTCTGTATTCAAACTGGTTACTCTAACTGCTTCAGCCGGAAAAATTCGTTCTCAGTTGAAGAACCCAGGTCAGCCTAAAGACAACAACGCATTAGGTCGTATTCTTAAGGTTTACCATGAGAATAAAAATGCTGATGCTGAAAATTTAGAACTGAAATTGGATGAAGCAATTCTGCGCGAAACACCGAAAGTTGAAAGTGGCATTAATGTCATCAAGATTTTAGCGGCTATCGCACCGTTGCTTGGTCTATTGGGTACGGTTGTTGGTATGATTGGTACCTTCCAGTCAATTACACTGTTTGGTACTGGTGATCCTAAGATCATGGCAGGCGACATCTCTATGGCGTTGGTAACAACGGCTATGGGTCTGATTGCAGCTATTCCATTGATTTTAGCTCACAGTATTGTGGCTTCTCGCGGCAAGTCTATTGTTCATATCCTGGACGAGCAAGCAGCGGGTATCGTAGCCTCGCATTCGGAGAAGGAGTAACCCATGCTTTACCTGATGGAACTTTGGGAATCTATCAGGGATTTTCTGGCTACCGGTGGCGATGTTCTGTACATCGTCATGGGGGTGCTCTTTCTAATGTGGGTACTGATGATTGAGCGTTATTGGTACCTTACAGGTGCTTTCCCTAAACTCCGCAATGACATTATTGCGCAGTGGGATGCCCGTAAGGACACCACCTCATGGTACGCCCATAGAATCCGTGAAGCATGGATTTCCGAAGCGAACGATAAATTGAATGCGCGTATTCTGTTAATAAAAACTTGTGTTGCCTTATGTCCGCTGGTCGGACTGTTGGGTACCGTGACAGGTATGATTGCGGTGTTTGAAATTATGGCAGTACAAGGGACGGGTAATCCTCGTCTGATGGCATCGGGTATATCGATGGCAACAATCCCGACTATGGCGGGAATGGTTGCAGCGTTATCCGGTATGTTTTTCGCAACACGTCTTGAGAGCAAAGTGCGTAGAGCGAAAGAAGGCCTTGTTGACAGTTTGCCACATCACTAAGAGAGTAGAACTATGGCACGTAATCGTAACCGAGAAGAAGAAGATGCATCAGTTGATATGACGCCGATGCTTGACATCGTCTTCATTATGTTGATCTTCTTTATCGTAACGACATCATTCGTCAAAGAAGCAGGTATTCAGGTAAATAAACCTGAAGCGAATAATACGACCAAGGAGCCTTCAGCTAACATCTTTATCGCAATCCGCGATACCGGTGAAGTCTGGATGGATAAGCGTCAAGTAGATGTAGAGCGTGTAGGCGCAAACATTGAACGTATGCTTGCCGAGCAGCCAACTGACGTTGTTGTAATCCAGGCAGATAGAAAAGCTGAACATGGTGTCGTTGTAGAAGTCATGGACCAGGTTAAGGAAGCGGGTATCGATAAGATATCCATAGCTGCGGAGAGTAACTAATATGGTGCGCTTTTTAGTATCTTTACTACTAGGTGCCGCCGTTACGTTTGCTCTGTTTGCTTTCATGGCTTACTTAATCGGCGGAGGAGCGCAGCGCAACGAAGCGCCGCCTCCAACCCCGGTTATAGACATCGTAACGTCGCCACCTGAGTCTGACGTTCAGGAGCGTCGGCGTACTCCGCCGCCTCCACCGCCGCCACCGGAGCAACCACCAGAGACACCTCAGTCTGAGCCAGATACATCAGACAGTGGTATGAACATGAACATGGGTTTTGATGTTGATGTGGGTGGAGCCGATACCGGACTTTCTGGTCCTGGTGGAGGTTTAAGTTCTGACGGTGACGCAACACCAATCGTTCGCATTGAACCGCGTTATCCACCATCAGCCGCCAGAAACGGCACTGAGGGCTGGGTACAGCTGCGATTCACTATTGATGAACAAGGCGGTGTGACTGACGTTGAAGTCATCGATTCTGAACCTCGTCGAGTTTTTGACCGTGAGGCACGTCGCGCATTATTGCGTTGGAAGTATAAGCCGAAGGTTGTTGATGGTAAGCCTGTTCGTCAGGAAGGTATGACCGTTCAACTCGACTTCACAATGGATGGGAACTAAGAAATGAAATATACATTAAAAACATTTGTTAGTGCCCTGGCCTTTGTTTCGGTTATGTCGATGACAACGGTCCAGGCTTTGGCCCAGGATCTTGGCTTCAACATTCCGGATAAAGAGACCGTTGAGGCGCAGAAAAAAGCACGTGACAATAAGGCTGCTTCGCAGAGCATTGGTCGGGCGATCATGGATGCGTTTGAGCTGTATGAAGAGGACAAAATCAAGGAAGCGATACTGGTTCTTGAAGAGCAAGAGCCAGATCCTGGATATGATTCTGCTTATGTAGGTCGTTTTCTTGGTAATCTTTATGCTGCAGATGAACGAATGGCTGATGCTTTGCGAGTCTTGAAAAATGCTGTTGATCGCGATGTACTTGGTTGGAGTGATCAAGCTGCGGCGATGAAACTTGTAGGGCAGATCAGTCTTCAAGAAGAAAAGTATGATCAGTCTATCGAGTATTTGCGCAAATGGGTGCAGTTTACTGGAGAGAAAGATCCTCAAGTATTCTTGTTTATGGCGAATGCCTATTACCAGAAAAAAGAATTTGAGAAGATCATACCATTTGCGAAAGCTTCACTTCGTTACGCTGAAAAACCTGATAAGAACGTCTATACCTTGATGATGGCATCTTACTATGAACGTAAGATGTACCCTCAAGCGATAGAAGTGCTTGAAGAGGGGTTGAATAAACTTCCGGAGGTTACCACTTGGTGGCCACAGCTAGCTCAATTTTACATGATAGAAGAAAACTTATCTAAGTCTCTTCAAACTATGGAAATAGCTTATTTAGCCGGATACCTGAGTACAGAGAGTCAGTTTAAAATGTTGGTTCAGCTGTACGATAACGAAGGTATTCCGTATAAAGCAGCCAGTATCATGGAGAAACATGTAGAGGCAGGTGATATAGAGAAGACTGCAAAAAACTTTGCAACTATTGCTAATAGCTTTCATCGGGCAAAGGAGCTTGATGAAGCAGTCTCTTGGTATGAGCGCGCAGCGGAAGCAACTAACGACTCTGCTGACAAAGGTGAGTATTACCGTAAGCAAGGTAACTTGATGCTGTTAAATGAACAGTATATTGCGGCAACCGATCCTTTGAAGAAAGCGCTGGACTACCTGGACCGTGAAGATGAAGGTCGTGTCTATATGTCATTAGCAGAAGCGTATTTCTATGGTGGTGACTATCGCCAGGCAATGCGGTATGTTGATGAAGCGGCAACCTTTGACGGCCAACGTCGCAGTGCCCGCAGCTGGAGAGGCTACATTAAGTCGACAGCAGAGCGAAAAGGTATCGACCTCGATTAATCCTTTTCGTTTGAACTGCACCGTAAAACCCGGCCACTGTGCCGGGTTTTTGTTTTCTAGAGGGTAATATGAAACTGAATTCAATAGGTCTAGGCCTAAGAAATGAGTTACTGGATGCTGCGTTAGCTGGTGATATTGATGCCGATTTTCTGGAAGTTGCCCCGGAAAATTGGATACCTTTTAAAGGACGTCGTTTAGAGACTCTGGCGAAGGTCGCTGAGAACTATCGCTTAACCAGCCATGGACTTTCATTGTCTATTGGTAGTCAGGACGCTCTGGACTATGCTTTTTTGGAAGAGGTAAAACAGTTTTTGTCGCAGTTTAATGTTGAAATCTATAGTGAACATTTAAGTTACTGTTCGCATAAAGGGCAGCTATACGACCTATTGCCTATACCTTTCACGGCCGATGCGGTTTCTCATGTTACAGACAGAATTAAAAATGTTCAGCGCAATTTAGAAAGGCCTCTAATATTGGAAAACGTATCTTATTACGCGAGTCCGGCACCTGAGTTAAGTGAGTTAGACTTTATCTGTCAGGTGTTGAAGCGAAGCAATTGTAAGTTGCTACTTGATGTGAATAATGTTTTTGTAAACAGCGTGAATCACGATTATGACCCTCGCGATTTTATAGCCGGCTTACCTTCAGAAAAAATCGCTTATGGTCATATTGCGGGGCACCATGAGGAATTCGACGATCTTTATGTTGATACGCATGGTGCTAAAGTAAAAGATGAGGTGTATGAGTTATTGGATTACGCCTATAAGTGCCATGGCGTTTATCCGACTCTTCTGGAAAGGGACTTTAACTTCCCGGCTTTGTCTGAGTTAAATGGCGAATTGAACCAAATAAGAACGATACAAAAGCGCCATGAGTAAAGACACATTCAAACAAATTCAGGATCGCTTTGTCCAGCAACTGAAAGATCCACAAAAAAGCGTAGAAGAACCGTGGTTGGCTGATATCGAAGGGCGACGGATGGCAATTTATCAGCGGTTACTTCGTAATAATATTTTTCGCTTTATAGACAGCGCTTTTCCGGTTCTTAAAGAGCTATGTGACGAAAAGCAATGGACAGAAACTAAAGAACACTTCTTTCGTTCTTTTTCATCAACCTCCCCATATTTCACCGGAATAGCAGAGAGCTTTGTTGAGTACTTGCAGTCCCATAATTCACTTTTTGTCTTTTCTCCGGAACTAGCGCATTACGAATGGCTTGAACTGGCAGTGGAGCAAAAGCCGTGGCCAGAAAGCCATATTTGTGTGACAGGTGAGCTTCATGAAGATCAAATCATAGGCCTAAACCCAACGGCGGTTATTTCTGCATATCAGTATCCGGTTGACGAAATTAGTATTGAATTTAAACCGCAGCAACCGCTCTCACAACCGCGTTTTTTAGTTGTTTTTCGCGATGCGGGAGGAAAGGTTCGTTTTGTTCGTATAAATGCAATGACTTACCTACTTTTAACAGAGCTACAAAGCCGCAGTTATATTAGGCTGCAGGATTTTTTTGATTTGTTGCCAGAGCTGCTTCCTCAATGGCCGGCTGAACAAATTCAGGAGGGGGCTGAGCAGACGTTGCAACAGTTCGCTTCGCAGCAATTGTTATTGAGAGTAAAGAGCTGAATTCAACTTTTATCGTTGCTGAGGATCGAGTATGATCAGCACCGATTTCATCGAGAGGTAAAAGTTATGTCATCAGAAACATTTAAAGAACCGGCAGGCAAACGCTTTTTGCTTATAGCCGTGGTTTTATTTCTAATTGCTGGCTGCTTGCCATTAATTTTACGTTTAGCACAGGTTTTTTCCGCTTAATCAGCTCCTCATTAACTATCAGGTAAACGACATTTATGTCAGTCTCTTTGCTCGTTGTCGAGGATAAAGACAAAACCCTTCAATCCATTTGTACGATGATAGAACCGCTTGGCTTCGAAGTGACGATAGCCCGCGACGGTCTGGACGGTTTAAGTAAGGCGAAACAACAGTATTTTGATGTTATTTTGCTGGATCATAAAATGCCGGTGATGGATGGTTTGTCATTACTGAAAAACTTACGTGAGTTAGAGGCTTATCAGCACAGTCCTTTATTATTTATGTCAACTCAGGACATGGTAGAAATAGAGCCGAAAGCGTTAAAAGCTGGTGCAACTCAATGCCTTGCAAAGCCTTTGCATGAGGACTTCCTGCTCGATACTTTGAAAACCTGGGCGGTGCGTTTTGTTGCCTAGTAAAGAGAGCACGAACATGGAATTAACTGTACAAGGTATTCGGGACTCAATAGGTGCTATTCCTGATTACCCTAAACCGGGTATTATTTTTCGTGATATCACTCCATTGTTGCAAAACCCTGCGGCTTTTGAACTGTCAATTAACACGTTAAAGCAAAGATATGAACGCACCGGAATAACTCAAATAGCGGCAATTGAAGCACGAGGCTTCATATTTGGTTCAGCGTTAGCTTATGCAATGGGCTGTGGTGTTACTCTCTTGCGTAAGCCCGGTAAGTTGCCCGGCAAGGTTGTAAGCCAAAGTTACGATTTAGAGTATGGTTCTGATGAACTGCAAATGCACGAGAACGCATTGACCGCAAACGATAGGGTCTTAATTATTGATGACTTGCTTGCCACTGGCGGGACTGTAGTTGCGGCTCACAAGCTGATTAGAGCAACCGGTGCCGAAGTAGAGGAAGCTGCTTTTGTGGTCTCATTACCTGAGTTAGGTGGTGAAGATAAATTGCAGCAGGCAGGCGTTGCGTGCTATACCTTATGTCAGTTTTAACGAGACAGAGTTAAGAATCTCCCCTATGAGCTATCAAGTACTGGCAAGAAAATGGCGACCTTCCCAGTTCGCGGAAGTTGTTGGTCAACAACATGTTTTGAAACCGCTTGAACATGCGCTGGATAAGCAAAGGTTGCACCATGCCTACTTGTTTACCGGAACGCGAGGCGTTGGTAAAACGACCATTGCGCGCATATTGGCTAAAGCTCTTAACTGCGAGAAAGGCATTACTTCGACCCCGTGTGGGCAATGTAGTGCTTGTCTTGAGATAGAACAGGGGCGCTTTGTCGACTTGCTCGAAATAGACGCCGCGTCAAGAACGAAAGTTGAAGATACCCGAGAATTACTGGATAACGTTCAGTATCGTCCAACCCGCGGACGCTATAAAGTTTACCTGATTGATGAAGTCCACATGTTGTCGCGGCACAGTTTTAATGCGTTGCTTAAAACTCTGGAAGAGCCACCGGAACACGTAAAATTCCTATTGGCGACAACAGACCCTCAAAAACTTCCTGTTACCATTTTGTCACGCTGTCTGCAATTTAACTTAAAGGCGTTGTCGAACGACGATATTTCACAGCAGCTTAATTACGTTCTGGGACAGGAGCAGGTTCAGGCGGACGCTGACGCGCTACCATTATTAGCTCGCTCTGCTCGTGGCAGCATGCGTGATGCCTTGAGTTTAACCGATCAAGCAATCGCTCAGGGCAACGGCGCAGTGAGTATTGAAAGTGTCAGACGCATGCTGGGTAATGTACCGGTCGCTGACATTGCGGCCTTACTGGATTGTGTTCTTGATGGTGAAGCTGAAAGTGTCATGCAGCGTGTTGACGCTATGGTGTCTATGGTGCCGGACTTGAGTTCCGTGCTGGTTGAGCTTCAAAGTTTACTGCATCAATTGGCGTTGGTGCAGCAAGTGCCGGGTGCAGCAAATGCCTTTGAGAATAGCGATGTATTATTAAAGCCGCTATTACGGCGCATGCCGGCCGAGTTAATTCAGGTATTTTATCGCATTGTTCTGGAAGGGCGTCGAGAGCAAGCCTATGCTATTGACGCGCGCAGCGGTCTGGAAATGACTCTGTTGAGAATGCTCTGCTTTCGCCCTGCAGAAAACCAAAGTTATAACGACGCCGGCGAGCTGAGTGCCAGCGCGCATACCCATGTCCCGCATTCAAACTTAGCCAGTGCCGAAGTGAACGAGCCCGCTGCCGAAGCTATGCCTGAATCAGGGCTAGCGCCCGAACCGGCAGAGCCGATGCTACCGGAGCACGAGCCCCAGTACCAAGCGGAGCCCGAACATCAAGCAGAATCCGATCATCAACCGGAACCTGACTTAACTTATTCTGAACCAGCGGAAACACAGCAAAAAGACTCCGGAGTTTCCGATCTTTTGCGTGTTCGTGAGCAGTTGGCGGAAAAAAAAAAGCCAGACAACAGTAATGAATCGGTAGTCACTCCGGCCGTTAGTGAAGAGAGGCCAACGACCCCAGAACCTGAGGCCGAAACACGACAAGAGCCCTTGGCTGAAGCTGTATCAGCCAGGGACTACCAATTCCCTGAGTTAAATGACGATATCCGAGAAGCCGCAGAAATTGACAAATGGAGTGCGATGATTGCCGGCATGGACATTTCAGGCTTAGCGCGTCAGGTACTACTGAATTCAGAGTTAAAAAAGGTTGGGGACGACGACTGGCTCATTCTGGTTGCAGAAGAGCAGAAGAGTTTATTGAACGATTCAACCAGTCAGGCCGTCAGAGAGTCGCTAACCGAATTGTTAGGGCCAGCTGCAAGAGTGCAGTTTGATATTGGCATTCCGGATCAGCCTACGCCTCTTATGGTACAGCAGCATATTGATCAGTGCCGGCATCGGCGTGCTTGCGAAATACTGCAGGCCGACACCGGTGTACAGGAATTGCAGCAAAGGTTTCAAGCGCAGGTTGATGAATCATCAATTCAGGCGCGTTAATTTTATAAAGCTTAAACGAGGAAATAATTATGTTTAAAGGTGGAATGGGTAACATGATGAAGCAGGCGCAACAAATGCAGGAGCGCATGCAAAAAGCCCAGGAAGAAGTGGCTAACATGGAAGTCACTGGCGAAGCCGGTGCCGGGTTAGTAAAAGTGACGATGCTTGGCAACCACAATGTTAAACGTGTGAGTATTGACCCAAGCTTGATGGAAGACGACCAGGAAATGCTGGAAGACTTGATTGCAGCTGCCACCAACGATGCTGTGCGCCGTGTTGAAGAGACCAGTAAAGAGCATATGTCAGAAATTACAGGCGGCATGGGCTTACCTCCTGGCTTTAAAATGCCGTTCTAAGTCGTAAGGTCAGTTCATGAGTATTAGTCCGGCAATTGATCAGCTTGTTGATAATTTAAAACGCCTACCGGGTGTTGGTCAAAAGTCAGCACAGCGTATGGCGTTTCATTTACTAGAGCGTGATCGCGGCGGAGCCTCAAGGCTTGCCGAATCTTTGCAGTCCGCTGTTGAAAAAGTGGGACACTGCGAGTGTTGCCGGACCTTAACTGAAGAGCCGCTGTGTCGAATTTGCAGCAATCCGATGCGGCGTGAGAACGGTGTGCTGTGTGTTGTTGAAACTCCCGCCGATGTTTTAGCCATTGAGCAAACCTCCCAGTTTCAGGGACGTTACTTTGTGCTAATGGGGCATTTGTCGCCGCTGGACGGTATTGGGCCGTCAGACATTGGTCTGGATGAGCTTGAGCGACAGTTGCAGAATGAACCGGTTGAAGAGATTGTTCTGGCAACGAATCCGACGGTAGAAGGTGATGCTACCGCGCACTATATTGCCGATATTGCCGCCCAACAGAATATCAATACTACCCGAATAGCTCACGGAGTCCCCGTTGGTGGTGAGTTAGGTTATGTTGATCAAACCACACTGGGGCACGCCTTTAGCGGTCGAAAACAATTTTCCCGATGACTTGAAAATATCTCCTGCGCCCCCATTGTTATTGGCATAGGTAATAACAGCAGGAGAAATATACTATGGCGGAAGCCGGTCAAATGGAAAAACATGGATTTCAGACAGAAGTAAAACAACTGCTTCACTTGATGATCCATTCTCTGTATTCCAATAAAGAAATTTTCTTACGCGAACTGGTCTCAAATGCGTCCGACGCAGCAGATAAATTGCGTTTTAAAGCCTTAAGCGACAACTCCCTGTATGGCGACGATAGCGATCTGCACGTTAGGGTTTCTGTTGATAAAGACAGCCGCACCATTACTATCAGTGACAATGGCGTTGGCATGACACGTGACGATGTGATGAACAACCTGGGGACTATCGCTAAGTCAGGCACGGCTGAATTCTTTGGTCAATTGTCTGGCGACGAAGCAAAAGACAGTAAGCTTATTGGTCAGTTTGGTGTTGGCTTCTATTCTGCCTTTATTGTTGCCGATGAAGTGACTGTAAGAACACGTTCGGCGCTTAACAAAGATGCCCCGGCTGTCGAGTGGCGCTCGCAAGGCGAAGGCGAATTCGAAATTGCCGAAATTGAGAAAGCCCGCCGTGGTACCGATATTATTTTGCACTTGAAAGATGACGCCGATGAGTTTCTTGACGAGAACCGTCTGCGTGGCATTATCAATAAATATTCAGAGCATTTGAGCATTCCTGTCCAAATGTGGAAAGAGCCTGTGCCGGAATCAGAAGATGACGAAGGCAACAAGGTGGAAGGGCAGCCTGGCGAGTGGGAAACCGTCAACTCCGGTAAAGCATTGTGGACTCGTGAGAAGTCAGAAATTACTGACGAAGAATACAAAGAGTTTTACAAGACAGTTGCACATGACTTTGATGAACCACTGCTGTGGAGCCACAACAAAGTTGAAGGCACCACCGAGTATACTAATTTATTGTATATTCCTAAACGCGCTCCGTGGGACTTGTGGAACCGCGAGCAACAGCACGGTGTTAAACTTTATGTGAAGCGCGTATTCATTATGGATGACGCTGAGCAGTTAATGCCGACTTATTTGCGTTTTGTGCGTGGCTTGGTCGATTCAAACGACTTGCCGCTGAACGTTTCGCGCGAAATTTTGCAGGACAATAAAATTACGCGTGCGATGCGTAATGGTAGTACCAAGAAAGTGCTGCAGATGCTGAAGAAGCTGGCAAAAGACGACAAAGAACAGTATCAGCAGTTCTGGGATACATTCGGTAACGTTCTGAAAGAAGGTCCGGCAGAAGATCATACCAACCGTGAACGCATCGCTGAACTTCTGCGTTTTGCTTCAACTCACAATGAAGGCGCGGTTCAGTCAGTTAGCCTGGAAGACTACATTGAGCGCATGAAAGAAGGCCAGGATAAGATCTTCTACATTGTTGCTGACAGTTATGAAGCGGCAAGAAACAACCCAGCGTTGGAAATTTTTAATAAGAAAGGCATTGAAGTTCTACTGCTTTCTGAGCGTATCGATGAGTGGTTAATGAGCCACCTGACAGAGTTTAAAGAAAAGCAATTGCAGTCGGTTACTCGTGGTGATCTCGACTTAGGTGAACTGGACGACGAGGAAGACAAAGCAGAACAGGAAAAAGCCGAAGAGGCCTTCAAAGCGAACCTTGAACGCTTTGAAAAAGCATTGGGCGATAAAGTGAAGAAGGTTCGCGTAACGCATCGGTTAACGGACTCGCCAGCCTGTATCATTACCGATGACAATGATATGAGCACGCAGATGGCCAAGTTGATGGAAGCTGCTGGACAGGCGGTTCCTGAAACTAAGTATATCTTTGAAGTGAACCCTGAGCATCCACTGGTAGAACGGATGCTGACTAAGGATGAGGACACATTTAAAGAGTGGGCCGAGGTCTTATTAGACCAGGCTACTTTGGCAGAACGGGGTAACCTGAAAGACCCAGCCTCTTTTGTCACCCGCCTTAATAAATTAATGCTAAACGCTTAATTTTGCACCTGCTGCTGCGGGCAAGTCATTGCCCGCAGCGTCTTTCTGAGCTTGTAATAGCGCGCCCGTCAGGGTAAAGTTCGGGGCAGACTTTTGATCATACAAAGAGGTTTTCTATGCGCATTATTTTTTTAGGCGCCCCAGGAGCTGGAAAAGGAACTCAGGCACAGTTTCTGATGAACACTTTTGGGATCCCTCAAATTTCCACTGGTGATATGCTGCGTTCAGCAATAAAATCGGGTTCGGAATTGGGTAAAAAAGCCAAACAAGTGATGGACGCCGGGCAACTAGTGTCTGACGATATCATCATTGAATTGGTTAAAGAACGTATTGCCGAGCCGGACTGTCAGAACGGCTTTTTGCTCGATGGTTTTCCAAGAACCATTCCGCAAGCCGATGCAATGCGCGATAACGGTATTGAAATTGATTATGTACTGGAATTTGATGTTCCGGATGAAATTATTGTTGATCGTATGAGCGGGCGTCGTGTCCACCCTGGGTCAGGTCGTGTTTATCATATTGAGCACAACCCACCGAAGGTAGAAGGCAAAGATGATGAAACTGGTGAAGAGCTGGTGATTCGTCCGGACGATCAGGAACAGACGGTTCGCAAACGCTTGTCGGTTTACCATGAGCAGACAGAGCCTTTGGTTGAGTATTATCAGAAGCTGTCTGAGGAAGGGAAAACAGAGTACCACAAAATTGATGGTACGCAGCCTGTCGAGAAAGTCAGTGAGCAGCTTGGCGACTTGCTTAGAAAATAGCAGGTTTAGCAAAAGGCTCACATGGTGAGCCTTTTTTGATGAAGCTGACTACAAAGAAAAATAAGGGGCAGCAAGTGATATCAGAACTTACAATTACCGGTTTTTATGCCGGAGTCTTAACGTTAATTTATCTTGCCCTGGCGGCGCGTATTATACGCTTACGCTGGAAGCACCGAGTCGGTATTGGTACCGGAGAAGCTCAGGATCTAAAAGCTGCAGTTCGCATTCATGGGAACTTTATTGAATATGTGCCGTTGGCTCTTATTCTATTTGCTATGATGGAAGTTCAGAATGCGCCTTTAGGCTTATTGCATGGCTTAGGTATTGCGCTGGTTATCGCTCGCTTGTGCCATGCCATTGGGTTAACTCGCAGTGTAGGTGTTAGCCTGCCAAGAACTATTGGTGTATTAACAACTTTTGCCGTTTTGCTATTAGCTGCTGGCTACGGTATCGGCCAGTTTGTTGGTGTCAGTTTATCTTAAAGTGAAGTTATGTCTGAAATAGAACCCGGAATCCATTTATACGGCGAGCAGCAAAACCCTCCGGTCATTTTGCTGCACAGCTCGCAGAGCGCCAGTACACAGTGGCGCGCTCTTTTAAAGGACTTGGTGAGCAGCCACTTTGTTATTGCGGTTGATCTCCTCGGTTATGGACAGGCGCCTAAAGTTGAATTTACAACGAACTTTCGGCTGGAGCAGGAGCTGCCACGTATCCTTTCTGCTGTAGAAAGTCTGCGACTGAAACAACCCATCCAGCTGGTCGGTCACTCATACGGTGGTGCCGTTGCGCTAAAACTGGCATTAGAGAAACCGTTTGAGATTGCCGACGTGGTGGTTTATGAGCCGGTGGCCTTTCATGTGCTACCGGATGACTCGCCGGGCATGCTGGAAATCCAGGAAATTAGTCAGGCAATGCATGGCAGAGATGCGAAAGAGTGCACTCGTACTTTTGTCGATTACTGGAACGATGCCGGTTATTTTGATGCACTGCCTGAGCGAATTCAGCAGTTAATGGTTGCCCAGGCCGATAAAGTAGCGCTGGACTTTGATGCATTGCTTAACGAACCAAGGCGCCTGGCTGACTACAGTGGTGTTGATCAAAATCTGCTGCTGTTGCAGGGGGAGCATTCCCGACGCAGTGCTAAGGCGGTTGCCGAGGCGCTGTCCACGGTTTTGCCTAATATTACAAGAGAGTCGGTTACTGCCGGACATATGGGTCCCTTAACGCACCCGGCGGATGTTAACCAGCGTATTCTGCGCTTTTTGCGTAACCAACTTCAATAACTCAGAGAATCAAAACGAGTGAACTGGTGGAGCAATAACAAAGACGAATGTCATAAACTGGCCAAACTGACCGGTCCCATTCTGGTTGCCCAGCTTACTCAAATGCTAATGAGTGTGGTCGACACGGTCATGGCAGGACGCAAAGGTGCGCTTGACCTGGCGGCAGTGTCTGTTGGCGGAAGTATTTTCGTGCCTGCTACTTTATTGGTGTTCGGTCTGGCGTTGGCATTGGCGCCAATTATCTCTCATCTCGATGGTTCTAATTCGCACAAGCGCGTTGCCAATATATTGCAGCAGGGCTTGTATGCGTGTGCCATTGTTGGAGTCATTACCTTAATTGGGATGTCCTCCGCTCCGTGGTTATTGGATATTATGGAAGTGGAAGACGACTTCCGTGCTATTACGCTGGACTACCTCTTTTATATAGCCTGGGGTATACCTGGCTTTGTGATTTACGCAGTACTAAGAAATTTCTGTGAAGGTATGTCGAATACCATGCCATCGCTCATCATTGGCTTCATTGGCTTACTGATCAACATACCGGCAAACTATGTCTTTGTTTACGGTGAATTTGGCATGCCGGAGCTTGGCGGTGCGGGTTGTGGTCTTGCTACAGCTATCGTTCTTTGGGGTATGGCCCTCTCTATGGCCATTTATACCTTTACTGCCAAACGTTACAAACGGTTAAGGTTACTGCGCCGCTGGTATCGTCCGAACTGGGATGATGTCACCTACGTTATTCGTATCGGTTTTCCTATTTCAATGTCACTTTTCTTTGAAGTGAGTTTGTTTGCGGCCGTTGCCTTACTCATAGCTCCTCTGGGGCCAACGGTGGTTTCTGCTCATCAAATTGCGCTGAATATCAGTTCACTGGTGTACATGGTGCCGTTGAGTATCTCGATGGCGGTAACGTTACGGGTTGGTTTTGCCCTGGGAGCAGGGGATCCGAAAAATGCTATGTTGAGTTTTAAAATCGCTATGCTGTTTGGTGGGGCATTCGCAACAGTCAATGGGCTTATCATGTATTTGGGTGGAGGCTGGTTGGCAAGCCTCTATACACCTGACCAGGGCATCATTAACTTAGCAGCCACTCTTATGGGGTTGGCGGCTATATTCACCGTGTCAGATACTTTCCAGGCCATTTCTATAGGTACATTACGTGGCTATAAAGACACCAAGTACCCGATGATTCTCGCTTTTATTTCCTACTGGCCGTTTGGTTTAAGTGTGGGCTTTATTTTAGGGCGCACCGACTGGATAGTACCAGCAATGGGGGCCGCAGGTTTCTGGATAGGCTTTATCAGCGGTTTAAGTGTTGCAGCTGTCCTGTTGTCACTGCGCTTACGCCGCGTATCCCGCCGATACAAGCGTAAGCACTTTCGTGAGCAGTTAAACAGTACCGCTTAACCGCGGCGCTTAGCTAACACCTCTAGCACGTCGTCCAGGCTAAGCTCATTGGCTCGCAACGCGACCAGCAAATGATAAAGTAAATCTGCGCTTTCATTAACCAGCTCGTCTTTATCGGCAGTTGCTGCGGCCAGAGCAACTTCAACGCCTTCTTCTCCGACTTTTTGTGCAACTCGTTTTAACCCTTTGGTAAACAAGCTGGCGGTGTAGCTTTTACTGGCATCCGCGCCTTTACGACTGGCAATAAGCGCATCCAGTTCGTGCAGTAAAGGTTTAGGAGCTTCGGCAAAGCAACTGCGGTTACCTAAGTGGCAGGTAGGACCATCGGGCAGAGCCTGAACCAGTAATGCGTCGTTATCGCAGTCTGAATAAATACCTTCAAGCTGAAGGTAATTTTTTGAGCTTTCTCCCTTAGTCCATAAACGCTCTTTACTGCGGCTGTAAAAGGTTGTTTTGCCAGTTGCTAAACTCTCTTTAACAGCGTCAGCGTTCATATAGGCCTGCATCAGGATTTCACCGGTTAATGCGTGTTGCACCGTGCAGGGCAGCAGGCCCGACATTTTGTCCCAGGCTAGCTGGTTTATCGTATCTAACTTAATTCTCATTGTGTCTCCTGAACCGCTTCTATAGGACGAACAGCAACATTATTCGCTGCCATAGCCGCTTTTACGTCGCTGATACTGAATATATTCTTATGAAAAACCGACGCTGCCAGTGCGCCATCAACTTTTGCTTGCTGAAAGGCATCGACAAAATGCTGAATTTCGCCGGCACCGCCAGAGGCGATTAAAGGTACAGAACAGTATTCACGTAAAGCTGACAATTGAGCGATATCGTAGCCCCGGCGAACACCGTCTTGATTCATACAGTTCAGAACAATTTCACCGGCACCGCGAGAGATAACCTCCTGCAGCCAGTCTTTCGTCTGCCACGCCGATTTACGAGATTTACTTTCGTCACCGGTAAACTGGTGGACTTCGTATTGATCAGACTGCTCGTTATAGAAGCTGTCGATGCCAATAACAATGCATTGTTGACCAAACTCCTCGACCAGAGTATTGATCAAGTCCGGGTTAAGCAGAGCCGGCGAATTAATGGAAATTTTATCCGCTCCCATAGACAGCATCGTCTGTGCCTGCTCAACCGATCGGATGCCGCCGGCCACAGTGAATGGAATATTGATTTCGCGAGCCACTCGTTCGACCCAGGACTTATCTACTGTGCGCCCGTCTGCCGACGCCGTAATGTCATAAAACACTAACTCATCGGCGCCGCTTTCTGCGTAACGTTTAGCCAGAGGCTGAATATCACCAATAACTTCATGATTGCGGAACTTAACTCCTTTTACCACTTGTCCGTCACGAACATCCAGACAGGGAATTACGCGTTTTGCCAGCATGCCAGTGCCTCCTGCATCGTGAAAGCGCCGGTAAGTAAAGACTTACCAAGAATAACTGAGTCACAGTTAACGGCTTTCAAATCTTTAAGATCATCTAAGCAACTGACACCGCCGGATGCCTGCCAGACCACTTGTGGGTAAAGTGCTTTATAGCGCTTGTAAAGCTCGACATTGGTGCCTGTCATGGTACCGTCTTTACTGATATCGGTACAAAGCACATGGCGACAACCTAATTTCAGATAGCGGTGCAGAATATCATCCAGTGTATGCGTGCTGGCCTCTTGCCAGCCGTGCGTAGCCACCATTGCATTGCCATCTGCGTCAATATTGACATCCAGAGCAAGGACTATCTTTTCGGGGCCGTAAATCTCGAACCAACGAGTAACTTTGTCCGGGCTATTCACCGCTGTTGAACCAATTACAGCACGTTCAATGCCTGCTTCAAATAAGGCTTCTAAATCTGCTGTTGTGCGTATACCACCCCCTGCCTGACACCGCATACCTGACTCTGAGGCTAGCTTAGCCAGCAAGGTTTGTTGCCGTCTGTCAGGATCTTTGGCGCCGTCTAAATCCACCAGGTGCAGCCATTTTGCGCCCGCCTCAGCATAAAGTTGAGCCTGACCTAAAGGTGTTAAATCAAATTCAGTTTTTTGCGCAAAGTCGCCCTGATACAGACGTACAACTTTTCCATCGATAAGATCCAGAGCAGGGATCAGCATAATTTTAACTCCAAAAAACGTTTCAACAGAGCTTCGCCGGTTTTACCTGAGCGTTCGGGGTGAAACTGCGCACCAAAATAGTTGTTGTGCCGTATCATAGAGGCAAATCGTTCACCGTATTCGCTGCTGGCAATGGTGTACTCATCAACGGCTACAGCAAAACTGTGTACGAAATAGCAGTAACTGTCGTTTGTGTCGACTAGCGGGTTGTCCTCAGTTGGTTGCAGAGTATTCCAGCCCATATGCGGCAACGGAAGACCATACTCGCGAAGGCGTTTGGTTTTTGCCGGAATCAGGTTAAGACAGTCAACGTCACCTTCTTCTGAGTGTGACGTCAGTAGCTGCATACCCAGGCAAATGCCTAGCACTGGCTGAGTTAACTGGCGCAGAGGCTCGACCAACTGCTTACGTTGCAAGTTACGCATTGCCGCCGCGGCGGTGCCTACGCCGGGTAAAATGACACGGTCGGCGGCATGTATTTGCTCTGCGTTATCGGTAATAAGCACCGAATAATCCAGACGTTCCACTGCAAAGCGGACAGATGTCAGGTTGGCACACTCGGTATCCACAATCACCACATTCATGCCAGCATCCCCTTACTTGAAGGCAACTGCTGGTCTCCGGTTTTAGTAATGGCCTGACGCAGTGCCCGGCCAAACACCTTAAACAGGCTTTCAACCTGATGGTGGGTATTACCTTCAGTCGTCGACAAGTGCAGACTCATTGCCATGGCGTCGGTTAACGAGCGGAAGAAGTGCTCAACCATTTCGGTAGATAACTCACCCACTTTGTCACGGGTGAAATCTGCTTCCCACTTCAAATAGGGACGTCCGGATAAATCGATCAGACACTCCGCGCGACATTCATCCATAGGCAGAGCAAAACCAAAGCGACCAATGCCGCGTTTGTCACCCAGTGCAGAACGTAATGCCTGCCCCAGTGCCAGAGCGGTGTCTTCAATGGTGTGGTGATCGTCAATGTGCAAGTCACCCTTAACCTTAACCGAAAGGGAGAAACCAGCGTGTGTGGCTATTTGCTCAAGCATGTGATCAAAGAAGCCAATGCCAGTATCAAACTCGCGTGGAGCCTGACTGTCTAAGTCCACATTAATGTTGATATCCGTTTCCCGGGTGGTGCGGGTGACCGAAGCTGTGCGAGGGTTGTCCAGTAACTGGTGAACAATGGCATCCCAGTTTAGTTCGTTACGGCTGTAACGCAGGCCTTCAATCCCCATGTTTTCTGCCAGTTGCAGGTCGGTTTCACGATCGCCAATAACGTAGGAGTTTGTAAAATCCACACGACCTTCTTTCAGATAGGATCTGACCAGTCCCAGTGCCGGCTTACGACAGCTGCAGTTATCACTGTCAAAGTGAGGGCAGATCAAAACATCGTCAAAGTGAATACCTTGTGATTCAAACACCGACATCATTAAGTTGTGAGGTGCATCAAAATCAGCCTGGGGAAAGCTATCAGTGCCCAGCCCGTCCTGGTTGGACACCATCACCAACTGATAACCAGCTTGTTGCAGTTTCAGCAAAGCCGGAACCACGTTCGGTTCAAATACCAACTTCTCAACGCTGTCCAGCTGTTTGTCCGTGACCGGTTCTTCAACCAGAGTTCCGTCACGATCGATAAATAGAATAGGTTTCTGGCTCATGAAAAATAATCCTTTAACTGTTGAATCAGTTCGTCATTCTCGGCTGCGCTACCTATGGTTATGCGAACAACGTTGTTTAGGCCCCGCTGCGCTGACTGATTACGTATTAACAAGCCCTTTTCGGCCAGGGTAGAAACTAAATCAGCGGCATCTTCACACTGATACAATAAAAAGTTCGTGTCACTTTCTGCCATCAATGTCATTGGTGTTTGTTGCAGTGCGGTTTCAACACGTTTGCGCTCAGATACGAGTGTAGACACCTGCTGGTGAAGTCGTTCCAGCGAGTTTGCCTGCAAGGCCTGAATAGCAATTTGGACTGTTGGGTCGGGCAGTGGGTAGGGGGCAAGAACTTTCTGCAATAACCCAATAATCTCTTCACTGGCTAATAAAAAGCCGCAGCGAATTCCGGCCAGAGCAAAAGCTTTAGACAAGGTGCGTAGCACGACCAGATTTGGGTATCGTTCCAGCCAGCCAGCAACGCTGTTACCAGAGCTAAACTCAATATAGGCCTCGTCGACAACGACGATAGAGCTCGGAGAGTGTTGTAGCACTTGTTCGATGTCATCCGGATTCAACCTGTTGCCCAAAGGGTTTGAAGGTGAACATAAGAAGATAACCTTAGAATCTGCTGCAGCGTCTATCACTGACTCGGTGTCTAGTTGCCAACTTTTCAGTAAAGGGACTTCATTCACACCAACGGCAAAGGTTTTAGCAGAAATAGCGTACATACCGTAAGTCGGCGGGCAAATCAGTACCTTGTCCTGGCCCGGTTCACAAAAGGCTCGTATCAGTAATTCAATACCCTCATCCGAACCGCGACTGCTTAGTACCTTTGAAGCTTCAACTCCGGCGTATTCAGCGTAGGCCTGGTTCAGTGGCTTAGACTGAAACTCCGGGTAACGGTTAAGCTTGCCGTCATCAACCGAGTAGGGGTTACTGTACGGAGACTCGTTTGCGTTCAGCCAGATATTGCCGCCGCTCATACTGCGACGCGCGGACGCGTAAGGCGTTAGCTGTTTCAGGTGCTGGCGCTGTAACTGGTCAACAATGCTCATAAACTGCTCTCCGTACGAATAGTCACGGCACGCTTGTGCGCGTCTAAACCTTCAACGTCTGCTAAAGTAGTAATGGCTTCTGCTAACTGGCGTAGTCCATCCTGGCTGGCTTCCTGTACCGTATAACGACGGTAGAAGTCTACTAGCCCAAGGCTGCTGTAATTGCGGGCATAGCCATACGTTGGCAGTACGTGGTTGGTGCCGGTTGCGTAATCCCCGCCGGACTCCGGCGTATAGTGTCCGACAAAGACAGAGCCTGCGCGGGTTAATTGTGGCAGCAGATCACGCGCGTTATCCGTCTGAATAGAAAGGTGTTCGGGGGCATAGGTTTCGCTAATGCCTATGGCTTCATTCATATCTGAAACCACCAGCAGACGGCTTGCCTGCAATGCCTGCTCGGCAATATCGGCACGGTTTAACTGAGCGCATTGTGCAACCAGTTCTTGTCTTACATTTTCGGCTACTGTCATTGACGGCGTAAGTAAAATAACCTGAGAGTCCGGGCCGTGCTCAGCCTGCGAAAGTAAATCCGCCGCCACATAAGCTGGGTTTGCGCTGTCATCAGCTATAACCAAAAGTTCGGAGGGGCCTGCGGGTAAGTCCATGGCACAGCCGCTGTCGTTTTGGCTGACTTGCTGCTTGGCTTCGGTCACAAAGCTGTTACCCGGACCAAAGACTTTACCCACAGCAGGCGATGACTCAATACCGTAGGCCAGCGCACCAATTGCCTGGGCGCCGCCACACAGCAAAATGTCAGTCACACCGCAACACTTAGCAGCATAGAGCAGGGCGGCTGGTAATTCGCCGTGTTTATTGGGCGGGCTGACCATAACTACACGCTGACACCCGGCAATTTGCGCGGGCACACCCAGCATTAATGCAGTGGAGGGCAAAGTAGCACTGCCGCCCGGAATGTATAGACCGACGGCGTCTAACGGCGTATAACGCAGTTCACATTGCACGCCGGGTGCGGTTTCAATACTTAAGTCTTTCGGGCGCTGTGCTTCGTGAAAACGGTAAATCGTTTGGTACGCAGTGTCTATGGCGCGCTTTACTTTGTCATCTAAACTAGCAACGGCGGCTTCCACCTGTTCATCGCTCATTCGTAATGAGGTCGCATCCGGATTGTCGAACTGGCGGGTATAATTTAGTACTGCGCGTTCACCGTTATCACGCACGTCGCTTAAAATAACCGCGACTTTCTCGCGTAAAGATTCCGCCTGAGCCTGTCCGGGGCGCGCTAAGCGTTGAGCTTGCTCCGCTTCCGACAGGCCCTGCCATTGCTCAATGGGTATCTGTAATTCACTCATGATCACCCCATCATTTTTTCAATAGGCAATACAAGTATTGAACTGCAGCCCATAGATTTAAGATCTTCCATGGTTTCCCAGAATAACTTCTCGGTGCTGACCATGTGCACGGCAACTTGTTCGTCGGTGTGGCTAAGCGGCAGAATGGTCGGTGTTTCTGCACCGGGTAACAACTCGACTACTTGCTCTAATTTGTTCTTTGGAGCGTGCAGCATAATGTACTTGCTTTCACGCGCCATTTGCACACCGTCTATGCGCGGCAGCAACTGATCTATCATGGCTTGTTTTTCTTCTGACAGGCTGTCAGCGCGTTGTATTAGCTGAGCCTGGGAACGAAATATCACATCTTTCTCTACGAGTCCGTTCGCTTCCAGCGTAGCACCAGTGGATACTAAGTCACAGATAGCTTCAGCCAGGCCGGCACGGGGAGCAACCTCCACAGAACCGGTCAGCATTACCGTACGTGCATTCACGCCGTTGTCTTTAAGGTAACGTTTAAGCAACTGAGGGTAGGTGGTTGCGACTCTTAAACCGTCTAAATCTTTCAGTGACTGATACTGGCTTTCCCGTGGAACTGCCAGCGACAAACGACACTGCCCGAACTCAAGCCCACGCAAAGGCTGATATGCAGCGACAGAATCGGTCGCAATGCGCTCTAAACGGGCTTCTTCAAGCACGTTTTCGCCAACCAGGCCTAAATCAACGACACCGTCCATAACCAGACCGGGAATGTCATCATCACGAACGCGCAGTAAATCGATAGGGTGACTGGTGCTGTGCGCAATTAGACGCGCTTCGTTGACACTGAATTTCACGCCACAGGCATTCAGCAGTGCCATAGATTCTTTACTCAGTCGTCCAGATTTCTGTATCGCGATGGTTAAACGGTCAGTCATAACAGCTCCTAAAATAAAAAACCCCCGAAGGTGGATGCCTTTCGGGGGTTGTATAGTCAATCGAAAGGCTAGCGTTTATACGGCTAGCCCAAACATTAAGTTCACGGCTAGGCCATACAATTCCAATGATGATGGTGGTGGCTGTGAACAAAATGCATGATTAACGCTCCAAAGAAATAAATGTACTTCGTTAAGTTGTATAGCACTATAACACTTGAGGAATGTAATGCAAGAGTAAACTTATTGGTTATTCAGTCGATATCAGGTTATTATTTAACCAGTGGTTGTATAGTCAAATAAATAACAAACCTTCTAAAGAGGCGTAAGACAAAAGCAATGGCTAATTTTGATGCAATGGTTCCGCTTATACCCAAAGACACTCGTGTGCCTGTGGATCACGCCCGTGAGCAAATGAAAATCAACCAGGTTGAAAAAATACAAGAGCTTCGCGCCGTAAACGAAGAAGAAGGTTCGACTGTCAACAGTGACAAGCAAAGACAGGAAAATGAACAACACCAGCAGCAAGGACAGCCATCTGCTCAAACGGAAGTTGAAGAGCTTGCCGATGACGATGAAACCACATCTTCAGGGCACATAGACACCTACGCCTGAGCAAACATCTATGTCATAATACGCATCTATTTTTTTAGCGGTTAGGGTTATGGCAACAGTTCTATCAGTATTTAAGCCAACAGGCGAACTGGCGCAGGCAATTACAAACTTCCAGCCGCGTGCCGCCCAGCAGCAAATGGCAGAAGCCATAGCTGCCACCGTTAAGAAAAAAGGCCAACTTGTTGTTGAGGCCGAAACCGGTACCGGGAAAACTTTTGCGTACCTTGCTCCAGTTCTGCTGGGTAAAGGTAAGGCCATTATTTCCACCGGAACTAAAAACCTCCAGGAACAATTGTTCCACCGTGACTTACCCACGCTAAGAAAAGTGCTGGCGCCTGAAAAAGTTGTCGCTTTGCTTAAAGGTCGTTCAAATTATTTGTGCCTGCACCGCATGGAACAGGCGGTTCAGCAAGCAGGTCAATTCAATAAAGACATTCAGAGTCAGTTAATTACCGTTAAGCGTTGGTCGACATCGACACGCAGCGGCGACATGGGGGAGTTAAATGCTCTGCCGGAAGACGCTTCGGTTTTACCGCAGGTTACCAGTACTCAGGACAACTGTCTGGGGCGCGACTGCCCGGTGTATGAAGATTGCCACTTAGTCAAAGCTCGCAAAGAGGCTATGGAAGCCGACATTGTGGTGGTGAATCATCACCTTTTCTTTGCCGATATGGCGCTCAAAGACACGGGTTTTGGTGAGCTGATTCCGAGTGTTGATACTGTGGTGTTTGATGAGGCGCATCAAATTCCTGATATCGCCAGTCAATACTTTGGTGAAACAGTTTCCAGTCGACAATTGACGGAAGTGTGTGAAGAGCTTCAACGTCTGTGTATGACTGAGCTTAAGGACTTGTCTCAGGGCAGGGCTATGGCTCGTACGTTATTGCAGACTCTGAAAGACTGGCGATTACTGTTTCCGCGAGACCCTATGCGCGGCAATTGGCGTGACTGGCGTAAAAAGCCGGAGGTGGCCGAAGTTGCGGAGCGCGTGCAGGAGCGTCTGACTTTACTGACCGAGGTTATGAAAACTGCCATAGGCCGTAATAAAGACCTGGATAACCTGCATGAACGTGCCGAGCAGCACCTCTACATCTGGCGTCAGTTAATGGATGTGGAGCGCACAGGTTACAGCTTCTGGTTTGAAACCACTCCGCGGCATGTCAGTTTGCACCAGACACCGTTAAGCGTTGCTAAAACCTTTGGTGGTTATATCAAACGCAACAAAATGAGTTGGGTGTTTACCTCGGCGACTTTGGCTGTTAACGGCCAGTTTGACTACTTTACCAAGCGTCTGGGTATAGAAGAGGCCGATACGCTGTTGCTTGAAAGCCCATTTGACTTCGCCAGCCAGGCTAAATTGTGTCTGCCGCGTTATTTGCCCGAGGCCAATGATCCAAACCGGCATCAAATGCTGACCGAAATTGCTGAGCAGTGCGTTCAGGTGAACCGAGGCGGCACGTTTTTGCTGTTTACCAGCCACCGGATGTTACAACAAATGGCGGCAATATTAAGGGACCGGCTGGACCGGGACATTCTGGTTCAGGGCGAGTCCGGCAAAACTGAATTACTGGAAACCTTCACTAAAAAGGGCAACTCCGTTCTGCTGGGCACCTCCTCTTTTTGGGAAGGAGTTGATGTACGTGGTGAGGCGTTACGCTGCGTTATTATTGATAAACTCCCGTTTGCATCACCTGATGACCCGTTGTTAAATGCCCGTGTTGAAGACGCACGGTTACGTGGCGTTGATGCTTTTAGCACGATACAATTACCACAGGCCATCATTGCTTTAAAGCAGGGGGCAGGGCGCTTAATTCGTGACAAAGACGATTCCGGCGTACTAATTGTTTGCGACAGCCGTCTGGTAACGCGCCAATACGGCAAGCAGTTTTTATCCAGCCTTCCGGCTATGTCACGAACCCGCGACTTAAATCAGGCGCTGGAATTTTTAGCGCAGGTTGCAGAGAAAGATGAAACAAAAAATGAAGAACTTACTAGCAGTTGATACATCAACTGAAAATTGTTCCGTGGCTTTGCAGTGGGAAAACACCTTTTTCAGTGAAGCCATTGAAAGCCCAAGAGAACATTCGCAGCGGTTACTGCCTTTTGTTGAAAAAGTACTGAATCAGGCAGAAACAAACCTGAATCAGCTGGATGGGCTGGTTGTCGGTGTCGGCCCGGGAAGTTTTACCGGTGTACGTATTGGCGTGTCCATAGCGCAGGGGCTTGCTTTTAGCTCCGAACTGCCGGTATTTCCCGTTAGTAGTTTGCAGGCGTTGGCGCAGCAGGCTATACGCAAGCATGGCGCAGAAGCTGTTGTTGCCTGCATTGATGCACGCATGGGCGAAGTTTACTATGCCCTTTATCGCAGCAAGAATGGTGTTGCGGAAGCTATAACAGAACCGGCTGTTGCTGTGCCATTTGCGGACTTGTTTTCGGAGCATGATCTGCAAGGGTTCTATACGGCGGGTACTGGTTGGGATAATTATTCTGACGTGCTGGATCCGAATAAAAAATTAAAATACAGCAACGATTGTCGCCTGCCACTGGCAGAGGATATGCTTACAGTCGCTGTGAAAGGGGAGGTTTCAGGCGTAAGTGCGGAGCATCTGGAACCGCTTTATGTACGTAATGAAGTAACCTGGAAAAAATTGCCGGGTCGGTAACTTGCCGAATGGCACTGAACTCGCCATAATAAAACCAGTCTTAGTAACAGATGAGTCATCGTTGACGTGCGAATTAATCCGCAAGCGGTTCAGCCGCTAAACAATCAGCAGCAGGCACCGCAAAGGCCTGCGCCAGAGGATCAGCAACGCCAGGAGAACAACCGGGCGGAAGTCGCTGAGTCCCGGCAAGTTGTCCCTGATGTGCGGCAAAGTCAGCGGCGTGCGGAACGGTGGGAGTCATTGAATACGTTTTACGATGAACCACCACAGCGTTCTCAGAAAGCCCTTAATGCGTATCAAAATATCGCGTTAAGTGAGAAAAGAGAGCAAATTACGTCAATGTTTGGTGTTGATGTTTACGCCTGAGTGAGGTCTGTTATGAAAATTATTTATGCATTATTAATGGCACTGGTATTGGTGGGCTGCTCCTCAGTCCCTGATGAAATTGCCAGTGAAAACGAAGAGGCTCTAGTTGGCTATAAAGTAGCTAAACACCAGGGCGAGAAAGTTGCCGGTGAACCTGCCCGTTGGGGTGGGGTTATTGCTGATGTTCGCAATGCCGAAGACCATACTGTTCTCGAAATTGTCAGCTTTCCGCTGCAGCGCTGGGGGCGTCCTGAAGTCAGCGATAACAGTCAGGGGCGCTTCTTAGCCGTGGTAAATGACTTCATTGACCCCGATGTTTATAAGCAAGGGCGTTCAATGAGTTTTGTCGGTACCATTGGCCAAACGCAACAAGGCAAAATTGGCGAGTACGTTTATACCTATCCGGTTATTGAAGCAACAGGCTATTACCTTTGGCAGCCTGAGCGCAAGAAAAGCCACGTAGAAGTTGATTACTCACCGCTTTGGTTCCGTCACAACTTCTATTCACCGTATTACCCATACCGTTATCCGGTTCCGGTGCGCGTCCGCGTTCAGGACAACTCTGGTACACCTGCTAAAGATCGCAATTAATCCACCAAATAATGGATTACCGAATTGCATTAGACCAAGCCACCCCAGTCAGCTATGAACTTGACTGGGGCACGGTAAGAGGCCTTTGCTGGGGTGACCCAAACGATATTCGTGTGGTCGCAACTCACGGTTGGTTAGACAATAGCCACAGCTTTTTACCTTTGGCCGCAAACTGGTCAGCTGATCGCGGTGGCCTGTTGGCACTTGACTGGCCCGGACATGGTCACAGTGACCACAGGCCTACAGGTAACTACTATCATTTTATCGACTATGCTTATGACTTATGGCAATTAATTGAGCAGCAAGACTGGCAGGAGTTAACCTTGTTAGGTCATTCGATGGGTGGCTTTGTCAGTAATGTTGTGGCTGCTTTGTGTCCCGAACGGATAAAAAGTTTAATCTTAGTCGAAGCTTTTGGCTTGCTGGTCTCTGACGGAACCAATGCCAGAGAACAGCTACAGCAGGGCTTTGTCAGCCGGAAAAAATTAAAGACGCCACGTTGGCGCAGCCATAGCAATTTTGACTCTGCAGTGGATGCTCGTACTGCACAGGCCGACTTTTCGTCCGAGTTGGTTAAGCTAATTGTAGAGCGCGGTTCTGAACTTCGTTCCGATGGCCGCTGGCATTGGCGGGCAGATGCCAGAGTGAAAGCAACATCGCCCTACAGACTGCCCAGTGCAGCTGTCGATGACCTTCTGAAGGAGTTGACTATGCCGGTTGTCGTAGTGCGTGGCAGTAAAGGCTATGACAAGTTAGAAAGCGCGTTAGAGAAGTGGCAGCATAAAGTATCAAAGCTCAGTTGTGTAACGCTGGAAGGTGGGCATCACGTGCATATGGAACAACCTGAAAAAATAGCTGAATTGCTCAAATCACACGTTTAGCGGTTGTTAACGACTAGGATTAACTGGTCGGATATGCGATGATTGCGCCACTGAAAATAATGATAAATAGTGAGAGGCGGAGCCTTTTATGGATAAAATTTGGCTGAAAAATTACCCAGCAGGCGTACCGGAAACCATTGATCCGGATCATTTTGCGTCATTAGTTGATATACTGGAACAGTCCATAGAAAAGTACGGCGAGAAAACGGCGTTCGTCAATATGGACTCAGAAATGAGCTTTAAAGAGCTGGGTTTGAAATCTCGCGAATTTGCGGCCTACCTGCAAAGTAAAGGGCTGAAAAAAGGTGATGCAGTTGCGGTCATGATGCCAAACTTGCTTCAGTATCCGGTGGCCTTGTTCGGCATTTTACGTGCCGGAATGACGGTTGTTAACGTTAACCCTCTGTACACTCCGCGCGAACTAAAGCATCAGCTGACCGACTCTCAGGCAAAAGGCCTGGTTATTTTAGAAAACTTTGCGCACACCTACGACAAAATAAAAGATGAAGCTCCGCTTGATTTAATTGTCACCACACAAATTGGTGACCAATTGCCAGTGCATAAGCGCTTTTTAGTCAACTTTGTCGTTAAGTATATTAAGCGCATGGTGCCTTCTCATAATGTTAAAGATACTGTTAGTCTGAATCAGGCTATGGCGAAAGGGGCACTGGCTGAGTACAAGCGTCCGGAAGTGACCGGCGATGATATCGCGTTTCTTCAGTACACTGGCGGAACAACTGGTGTAGCAAAAGGTGCCATGTTATCTCACCGCAATATGGTGGCTAATCTGGAACAGGTGTCTGCCTGTATCACACCAATAATGAGTGATGGTGAAGAAGTCATCATTACTGCGCTGCCGCTTTATCATATCTTTGCGTTAACAGCGAACTGCCTGACTTTTATTAAGCATGGTGGTAAAAACGTACTTATTACTAACCCGCGTGATATGCCAAATTTTGTGAAAGAGCTGAACAAGTATCCTTTCTCAATGATCTTCGGTGTTAACACCTTGTTCAATGGTCTGTTGAACACCAAAGGCTTTAAAGACGTTAACTTTTCTAACCTGAAAGTTGCGTTGGGCGGTGGCATGGCGGTTCAGAAAGCGGTTGCAGATGAATGGGAACGTGTGACGAAATCTCGTCTGCTGGAAGGCTATGGATTAACCGAGTGCGCGCCTGTTGTTACCGTTAATCCGTATGACATTGAACATTACACTGGCAGTATTGGTTTACCGGTACCCAGTACCGACGTTCGTATTGTTGATCCTGAAACACGGGAAGAAGTGCCTCTAGGTGAACCTGGCGAACTGGAAGTAAAAGGCCCGCAAGTTATGGTCGGGTATCTTAACCGTCCTGATGCTACTGCTGAATCAATTAAAGACGGCTGGTTTGCAACGGGTGACATGGCAACCGCTGACGAGCGTGGTTATTTCAAAATTGTAGACCGCAAAAAAGACATGATTTTGGTTTCGGGCTTTAACGTTTATCCAAATGAAATTGAAGACGTTTTAGCCGATCACCCTAAAGTTCTTGAGTCGGCTGCTATTGGTGTGCCGCATGAGTCTTCGGGAGAAGTGGTTAAAGTCTTTATTGTGGCAAAAGACAAGTCATTAACAGAACGTGAAGTGATTGATTTTTCTCGCGAGAACATGACCGGATACAAGGTACCTAAACTGGTTGAGTTCCGTGATGAACTGCCGAAGTCTAACGTAGGCAAGATACTTCGGCGCGAGCTACGCGACGAGGAAGACGCTTGACTCTACCACTGAACCTACCCGAGTCGGTACGCCAGTACCGGCTCGTTACTGAAACCCAAGAATTAGAAAGTCTTTGTCAGCAAGCTAGAGAAGCTGGCTGGTTTGCCATTGATTCTGAATTTGTCCGCGAGCGTACTTACTATGCTCAGTTAGGGCTTTTACAAATTTATGCCAATGGCACAACTGCTGTTGTCGATCCTCTCGCAGGTATCGACTTAGAGCCTCTGTGGGAACTGATTGCGGATGACTCGGTTGAAACTGTGCTGCATGCCGGCGGTGAAGATATTGAGCTGTTTTTCCAGCAAAGTAATGGCCGTCAGCCTAACCGTATTTTCGACAGTCAAATAGCGGCAGGTTTTTGTGGGCTCGGTGATTCTATGGGCTACGCCCGTTTGGTCGATGCCTTATTTGATGGCGTAGAGTTAGATAAAAGCTTGTCACGCACCAACTGGCTGAAGCGCCCGTTAAGCGAAGAACAGCTGGATTATGCCGCTGCTGACGCCAGCTACCTGGCGGTAATGTACCCTTATTTGAAGGCTTTGTGTGAGGAAAAGGGCTGTCTGGATATTGTGTACGAGGAGTCGCAAATTCAGGTCCGAAAACGCACACAAAGCTGGCCGGATGATCTGCTGTATTTAGCGGTAGGTAATGCCTGGCAGTTAAATGCACGCCAGTTAGGCGCGCTAAAAATCCTAACGCCATGGCGGTTGCATAAAGCGCGTGAACGGGACATCCCACTGGGCTTTATTGCCAAAGACGGCGTATTACTTGAACTGGCTCGCAGAATGCCCAAAAGCGACGACGAGCTAAGCCGAATTCCGGACTTAGCGCCTATGTCCCGAAAGTATTCTGGGCGGGATATTATTCGCTGTATTCAGCAGGCCGAGCAGGTTTCAGAATCTGAGTTGCCCGCAACTCTTGAGCGCTTAGACGACATGGAAGGTTATAAGCCAACCTTTAAAGCCATAAAAAAAGTGGTGTCTGAACTTGCTGAAAAGCTTCAGGTGCCGGCATCCTTGGTAGCCTCACGTAAGCAAATTAACGACGTTATTAATTTTCACTGGCAGTATTCAACGCAGCAACAACAGCGTTTGCCGCAACCTGACTTATTGATGGGTTGGCGCAAGCAAGCAATTGGGGCAGAATTACAGGCTATAATTAGTTAACATAGTATTTGTTAACCATTAGTGCGCTCAGCCCTTATTCAGGAGAACTGCCATGCTGTGTGATGTTTATCGCAGCTTAAAGAAAGCCGATACCTACCTTTACTTGCCTCACGGTAATGAATTCACAGAAGTACCTGACGTTTTGTGTGAACAGTTTGGTCGCGCCGAAAAGGTTATGACAATAAACCTTGCCGGGCGTGAACAGTTAGCCCGTTTAACGGTCGAAAAGTTACAGGAACATTTGCAGAACGATGGTTTCTATTTGCAGTTGCCACCGAAACGAGAGGAACTTCAATGTTAACAAATACAATAAAAGTATCAGGGCTGGCGTTATGTCTGGCTTCTGCAATTGCGCTGAGTGCGCCTGTTTTTGCTTACCAGGACACCGACAAGAAAGCGAAAGAAGAGAGCAGTGAACAGGTTAAACAACAGTTTGCCACTTACGTTGAAGCTCTGAAAGCTGAAGCCATTGAAAGCGGCTATAAGCAAGACACCTTAGACAAAGCCTTTGCCAAGGTGAAGTACTACGAACGTGCAGTGGAACTGGATAAAAACCAGCCTGAATTTAAGCTCACACTCGACACCTACCTGCCGCGAGCGGTTCCTGAATGGAAGGCCGACAAAGCACTGGAAAAATACAACGAGCATAAAGAACTGCTGGAAAAAGTCGGTAAAGAGTACGGTGTGCAGCCACGCTTTATTGTAGCGCTGTGGGGAATTGAAACCAACTTTGGTTCATTCACCGGCGGTTTTGATGTGGTTTCGGCTTTAACGACCCTGGCTTTTGATGGTCGTCGCGAAGAGTTCTTCAAAAAGCAACTGTGGGAAGCCTTGACCATTATTGAAGAAGGGCATATTGCGCCCGAACAGATGAAAGGTTCATGGGCTGGTGCTATGGGACAAACTCAGTTTATGCCCAGTTCTTTTATGAGTTACGCAGTGGATTACGACGGTGACGGCAAAAAAGACATTTGGGGCAGCTTCCCGGACGTTTTCGCTTCAGCGGCTAATTACTTAAGCTCTGTTGGCTGGAAAGACGACGTAACCTGGGGGCGTCAGGTGCAACTGCCTGAAGGCTTCGACGAGTCACTGGCAGGCCTGGATACCAAGAAAAAACTGGCCGAATGGGCCGAACTGGGTATTACCCGTTTCGATGGTTCGGAATTACCAAAGCGCAACGACATTGTTGCCTCGGTTGTTATTCCGGATGACAACGAAGGTCGTGTTTATTTGGCTTATGCCAACTACGATGCCTTAATGCGCTGGAACCGCTCGCATTACTTTGTGGCCGCAGTTGGTTATTTGTCTGACCGCATTCGTTTTCCAAGGTGATGCCTTGTCGGTATTGATGAAATGGTATGAGCAGCCACTGCATACGCTGAGCCACGTGCAATGGGAAGCGCTGTGTGACGGCTGTGGGCAGTGCTGCTTAAACCAACTTCAGGACGAAGAAGACAATCTGTATTCCACTGACGTTGCCTGTCAGCTATTGGATACCGACACCGCACGTTGCACTGACTACGCTCACCGCAGCGAGCGTGTACCTGCCTGCGTTACTTTAACGCCTGACAACCTCGACGATGTTTACTTCATGCCCGGCAGCTGTGCTTACCGCCTACGTGCAGAAGGGCAACCTTTACCTGAGTGGCATCCGTTAAGGCATGAGGGTAGCAAAGAGCCAATGAAAAAAGCCGGCTATCATGTCGCCGGCCATTGTGTCAGTGAAGCGAAGTTTAAAGGCGACCTTGAAGACAGAATAGTGACCTGGCCCTTAACCTAAAGGCGCTTTGAATTATTTGTGGTAAAGCACCAGCCCGTCTTTTTTCTTAAACGACGCAATAATGTGGCAGACAGTCACAATAATACCTATCAGTAAAAAGCCGGCGAAAATCACCGTCATCCAGCCCGGCATACCTAATCCAAGCCATTGCCAATCAATATCACCGCATAAGCCGGGGGCGGCAAAAAGCCCGGGCATCCATTCGTGCAGGGGCGCCCAGCCAGGGAAGTTGGGCGCGCTTTCGCACACGGCAAAAAATGCGTTTTTTGAAGTCTGTAAGTCCCAGTGATCGTAAGCAACGATCAAGCCCTGGTAACTGCTGTAAAGCCAGCCAATTAAAGCCGCCCAACGAGTTAACCAAAATCCCGAACCAAACAGACCAACAATAGCGGCAAGGGCAATGCCGACCACCGCCATACGCTGGTACACGCATTTCACGCAGGGTTCTAAGCCCAGGACCATCTGGAAATATAACGCTGCTGCTAACAGTCCCGAACATCCTAAAAACAATAATAACCAGGCAAAAGGTTTGTTAGGCCACTGACCCACAGATAGCATGGTGATTTTCCTTAAGAAACTGTAAAAACGTAGAAACCATACCCAAATAGCCTGGTGTTGTCGATATAAAGCCTGAAGTTATCTTGTCCGACCTCACAGAAGGCTGCTAGAATCCTTCTATTAGTCAGTACACAGGCGGGAATATGATAATAAAAGCTAAAAGTCCGGCGGGTTTTGCCGAGGAGTACATCGTAAAATCTATCTGGAACGGGCATTTTGCCCCTGGCACTATTTTACCCGCAGAGCGTGAACTGTCTGAGCTTATTGGTGTAACGCGAACCACTCTGCGTGAAGTACTGCAACGCCTGGCACGTGACGGCTGGCTGACCATTCAGCACGGCAAGCCCACCAAAGTGAACAACTTTTGGGAAACCTCGGGTCTGAATATTCTGGAAACCCTGGCACGGCTGGACGAAGACGGCATGCCGGAGCTTGTGGATCAGCTGTTGTCTGCGCGTACCAACATAAGCGCTATTTATATTCGTGCCGCTATTCGCCATAACCCACAGCGGGTTATTGAACTGCTGGAACCCACCAGCGAGCTGGAAGATAACGAAAAAACCTTTGCCGAGTTCGACTATCAGTTGAATCACGACTTAGCTATGGCCTCCGGTAATCCCATTTATGTGCTGGTACTAAACGGCTTCAAAGGCCTGTATGCACGTATTGGCCAGTACTATTTCTCATCGTCAGAAGCTCGCCAGCTAGCACGTGATTACTACGCCGACTTGATTGCCGTAGCACGGGAAGGCGACTATAACGAGTCGGTAAACTTGGTTCGTCGCTATGGTTACGAGTCTGCTGAAATTTGGCATGGCCTACGTGGTGATATGCCGAATGATTTGGTGGATTGATTAGCCAGCTTTGCGCCTTTTCTGATATAAACAGATTTAAGTTATTCATTAGTGCCTGATGGCTCCCTGTGAGTTGTCAGGCATTTTTTGTGCTCGCTCTATTTTCTTTGGGTTGACCATAGCCCATTTTAATAAAAGCCTAAATTTTGGCCACCATCTGCCGATAACCAGTTACGGGCTATACTAAAATTAAGTTATAGTCGACTTTCAGGAACAATATCATGTCAACTATCTCAGGCAATGGCACTTCTGTAACAAACGTTGGTAAGCAAAATACCAATAATGTAAAAACGGATGACAACCGCACTACGAAAGAGGCCGCCCCGAATTCCAGGCAGGCGCAAAACGAGGCCATTTTACGCGCCCATGAACGTGTCTCTCTTAGCAGTAATAATGATGCACTCAGCTTGCTGTATAAAACGGCACTGGAGGGCATTAATGCCGAGCTAGAGCCGGTGATGGGCAAAAATGCTGTGAAGAAGACCTATGAGTCTGACACCGATACTTCTCCCAAGGCTACAGCGGACCGAATTGTTTCTTTTGCTACTAACTTTTACAGCCGTTATAAAGAAATAAACGCTGGCGAGTCTGAAGAAGAGACACTGAATCAGTTCATGCAAATTATCCGTGGTGGTATTGAAACGGGCTTTAAAGGCGCTAAAGATATTCTTATCAGCTTCCAGGTGTATGAAGGGGAGGTTGAAAGCGATGTCGACAAAACTTATGAGCTGGTCATGAAAGGTCTGGATAAATTTCGTGAAAAAATGATGGAACTGGCTGCCGAATCTGAAGAGTCTGATAGCGGCGTTGAGGATTAACGTCAGTGCACTTTATAGTGCGTACATGGAAAGAAGTATGGCCGTAACAACACATGTTTAAAAGACTGCGTACGTGGTTTGAAAACCGGCGCATTAAAAAAATGGGCTTCACAGAAAGCGAGTGGGAATCTGCTGTTGCGGACTGGCCTGTTCTGCAGCGTTACCAAGGTGCTGGGCGGGATGCTCTGCGGGATATGACCTTTCGCTTTTTGGTGCGCAAAAGTTTTGCTTCAGGCGGTGGCTTTCAATTCAATGACGCTATGTGCCTGAAAATAGCAACTATGGCCTGCGTGCCTGTTTTGCACCTTGGGTTAGATTGGTACGATCATATCTATAGCATTATTCTTTACGAAGGGGACTTTGTACCTAATCGGCCTTACCGTAGTGACGACGGTGTTGTTCACGCTCAAAGCCCCGGGCTAAGCGGCGAGGCCTGGCTACGAGGGCCGTTGATTCTTTCATGGCAGTCGGTGTGTCATACAGGCCCTCACTCCCGTCACGGAAAGGCTGCGAACGTTGTGATACACGAATTTGCGCACAAGCTTGATATGTTGCGCGATGGTGCCAACGGCGCGCCACCCATGCATCCCGATATGAAACCCGGAGAATGGCACGATATTTTCTCAGCGGCTTGGGAGCGGCTGCAGAGTGATTTGAGTCACCACCGACCTTTACCGCTAGACGGCTATTCGTTAACCAGCCCAGCTGAATTTTTTGCCGTGTGCAGCGAGACTTTTTTTGAAGACCCGGAAACGATGAAAGAGCATATGCCGGAGGTCTACCGGTTATTGTGTCAATTCTACCGGCAGACTCCTTGTTAATTACTCTGCACGCTAAAGACTAAAGTTATAGTTTTAGTGTTTATTGTGTTAATTGAATAATAGGTCTATAACTAATCTCAATATGGCAACGTTGGAGCTCATAGAGCAACAATATAGAGGGCAATATGAAACTGATCGTATTGGCTGTTTTATCAACAGTTGTTGCTGGATGTACGAGCGCACCAACTGATCTTAGTGTCGATGCAAGCGCAGCGAAGACGTTCTCTGTGAAGAAGATTACTGACAGTGGTAAGTCGACGAAACAACTCGATCAAGAAAATCAGGAATTGATCGAGGCAAAGCTCGCCGAAGTTCTGAATTTTTGCCTTCCCCGTTTATCAGGCTATGAACAAAAATCTGCGAATCAGGCAAGAATGGCGTACTGGCTTTCAATGAGTGGGTTATTAGCTGGTTCAGTAGCTGTGCCTGCATTAGCTGCCGCGAGTCCTAGCGCAAATGCGGCCTGGGTTGCTGGTTTAGGCGGTTGGGCTGGCGCTACAAACTTTGCCGGTCAGGCTTTGAAAGAGTCCGGATTAAGCGGCTCTGCAATCGCGCAAACCAGAAATGATATCATCCGCGGTGTGACTGATCAGATTGAGGTTGCAAGTGACGGAGCAAAGACGTTTGAAGAGAGAAGAAATGCTCTCATGAAGGCACGAGCGTCTTGTGTAATGTACGAAATTTCCGTTCCGACTATTCCGTCTAGTGCATAGAGCGAAGAACCAGCAAAGAAGGTATGACTCTGGGTATCGCATCCCTCTGGATAAATATTTAAGTAACAAAAAAAGGCGCCAACTGGCGCCTTTTTTAATCATTCACAAGTTTGCCTTAAGCAAAGTTCTTGTTCACGAAGTCCCAGTTTACCAGCTTCCAGAAAGCTTCTAAGTAGTTAGGACGAGAGTTACGGTAGTCGATGTAGTATGCGTGTTCCCAAACATCAACGGTCAGCAGAGCTTCTACGCCGTCGTGTGCGACAGGAGTGTCTGCATCGTCAGTGTTCAGTAAATCGACAGAGCCGTCAGATTTTTTCACTAACCAGGTCCAGCCAGAACCAAAGTTACCAGCAGCGCTTGCGTTGAACTCTTCTTTGAATTTATCGAAAGAGCCAAATTTTGCGTTGATAGCTTCTGCTACTGCGCCAGTTGGTTCGCCGCCGCCGTTCGGGCTTAGGCAGTTCCAGTAGAAAGTGTGGTTCCATACCTGTGCGGCGTTGTTGAACAGTCCGCCTTTTTCAGACTTGATGATGTCTTCCAGAGACTTGCTCTCAAGGTCGGTACCTTTAACGGCGTCGTTCAGCTTGCTCACGTATGTAGCGTGATGCTTACCGTAGTGGTATTCCAGAGTTTCTTCTGAAATATGTGGTGCCAGAGCGTTTTTCTCGTATGGAAGAGCCGGTAGTTCAAATGCCATAATTTTCTCTCCGTAGTTCTTTTTTGAGTGCAAATTTGCGACTCGCACTTTAATGCGTGCAAGTTCTTTTCTTATTATACCTTACGATATATAGGGCTGACTGGTTTGCTTTTCAAGGAAATCTTTCAATTTAGGACAAAACTTTATAGGCTGTGTTAAAATACCTGAGTGTTTTAATCAACCATTATATTAAGCAGAGGTGTTATGGAAACGGTTGACAGAATTAAGCAGCAAATCGAAGAAAACCCAATCCTGTTATACATGAAAGGCTCTCCGAAGTTGCCTAGCTGTGGTTTCTCTTCACAAGCATCACAGGCCTTAATGGGCTGTGGCCAGGCGTTTGCTTACGTCGATATCCTACAGAATCCGGATATTCGTGCAGAATTGCCTAAATACGCAAACTGGCCAACCTTCCCGCAGCTGTGGGTTGAAGGTGAATTGGTCGGCGGTTGTGATATTATTATGGAAATGTTCCAGAACGGCGAGCTGCAAGAGTTGGTTTCTGAGGTTGCAGAGCGTCATCCGGAGCCTTCAGCTGAGTAAAGAGCCTTTAGCGGAATAAGCAGGCTTCGGCTGAATAAAGTTTAAGCAAACAGTAGACAATCTGTAGTGAAATTGACGGATGCCCTTGTTTTTTTATCCAGGCATCCCCATCACTACCGGTGAAGCTTTAACACTCAACATTAAATGGAGAGAATCGATGTCTGTATTAGTAGGTCGTAAAGCACCTGATTTTACTGCAGCAGCAGTATTGGGTTCAGGTGAAATTGTTGAAGATTTTAAACTGTCAGACGCTATCAAAGGCAAAAAAGCTGTTGTTTTCTTCTACCCGTTGGACTTCACTTTCGTATGTCCTTCTGAGCTAATCGCATTTGATAAGCGCTTAGACGAATTCAAAAAGCGTGGCGTAGAAGTTATTGGTGTTTCAATTGACTCTCAGTTTACTCACAGTGCATGGCGTAACACGTCAACTGACGCTGGTGGTATCGGTCAGGTGAAATACCCATTGGTTGCTGATGTTCGTCACAGCATTTGTAAAGCGTACGACGTTGAACACCCAGAAGCTGGTGTTGCATTCCGTGGTTCATTCTTAATTGATGAAGACGGTATGGTTCGTCACCAGGTCGTTAACGACTTGCCATTAGGCCGTAACATCGACGAGATGCTGCGTATGGTTGACGCACTGAACTTCCACCAGAAACACGGCGAAGTTTGCCCTGCAGGCTGGGAAGAAGGTAAAGAAGGCATGAAAGAAAACGCAGAAGGCGTTGCTTCTTACCTGTCTAAAAACGCTGACAAACTGTAAGCGTTTACTGAATCGAAAAAGCCGCTCGTTTGAGCGGCTTTTTTTATGTCTGAAGCTTGTTTTCCGGTTAACTTTTGTCCTGACTTGACTCAGGTGGCCAGCCACCGAGTTCCTTCCAGCGGTTAATCATCCAGCAGTAGAGCTCTGCGGTGCGTTCGGTATCGTATAAGGCTGAGTGTGCTTGCTTACTGTCAAACTCAATACCGGCTGCCTGGCAGGCTTTAATCAGTACGGTTTGCCCTAAGGTCATTGCCGCAAGCGATGTGGTATCAAAACTGACAAAAGGGTGAAACGGGTTACGTTTTAAATTGGCACGCTCGGCGGCGGCCATAACAAAACCGTGATCAAAGTTTGAGTTGTGTCCAACTAGAACTGAACGCTGACACCCTGCGGCTTTCTGCGCTTTACGAATGGGTTTGAAAAGTTCACGCAAGGCTTCCCCTTCCTCTACCGCTCCGCGTAGCGGGCAGTGCGGGTCAATGCCATTAAAGTCGATAGCCGCCTGTTCAATATTGGCGCCTTCGAAAGGCTGTACATGGTAATGAACAGAATCCACAGGCTTTAACAGACCATCGTCATCGAAATCCAGCAAGACGGCAGCTATTTCCAGTAACGCATCGGTTTTTGCGTTAAACCCCGCTGTTTCGACATCGACCACGACCGGCATGTATCCGCGAAAGCGTTGCTTCATAAGCGAGTTAGAGCTGTCTGACATAGAATTTCCGTAGTGTCTTAAAGATAACGCCATTATGCCAAAGATCATCACGCTCTGCTTGCAGAAATACTAAAGCAAAGGCAATGCGTGCCGATAACAGACGTATCAGAAATAAATCAGGGGCGCTTATGAAAAATTGGCCGGTGTTGACTGCTGTTTCAGCTTCTGTACTGCTATCAATTGGGCAGGCGCAGGCAAACTCAGTCAGGCACTATAGTGCAAACCTGGATAATTCCGCGTGGCAGGTAAGCGAAGAGAACCGTTTAGCCTGTGAAATGGAGCACGAAATTCCCCGTTACGGTAAGGTGCGTTTTCAAAGCGAAGCGAGTAAAGAGCTCAATTTGCGTATGAAAATGGAAATGCGCAAGTTACCGGATAGCTATGGTGTGTCTGCCATTGAATCCGTTCCGCCTCGCTGGCAGCCGGGCGAGTCCAGTTACCGTATTGGCAACATGAAACTCTATAAGCAGTTTGACGGCGAGCTGCAGAAGCAATTGGCCTGGACCTTACTGAGCGAGCTGGAAAAAGGGCGTTACCCGACATTCTTTTACAACGACTGGTATAACAACCGCGATGAAGTTGCTGTCTCTATTTCTTCAGTGAACTTCCGCCGTGCTTACGACGACTTTATGAGCTGTGTTAGTGCTTTACTGCCGTTCAGTTTTGACGACATTGCGTATACGGTGCTGAACCACGAAGCTGAAAGCGAAAAGTTGACCGTTGCGTCGCAGCGTAAGCTAAAGCAAATTAGTGACTACCTGCAGGTAGATAACGATTTAGAGTTGGTTCTCGTTGATGCCTATACCGATTCGCTTGGCGCGCGAGGCCCAAACAAAGAACTAACCGAAGAGCGGGCGAAAGAAATTCAGCAGTTTTTCGTTGAGCGCGGTATAGATGCGGAGCGTATTAAAACCGTTGCTCACGGTGAAGACCGGCCGGTTAAATCGAATGACAACGAGTTAAACCGTCAGATCAACCGCCGTGTTATTGTGCAGTTAAGCAAACCACCCATGATTGAGCTGTAACAGGCTCAGTCACTGGTTTTTTCTTTAAATTCGCACAAATCTTCTATGACGCAGGAACCACACCTTGGCTTACGGGCTATGCAGGTATAACGTCCGTGCAAAATTAACCAGTGGTGCACGTCTACTTTAAATTCAGCCGGTACGACTTTTATCAGTTTTTCTTCTACTTCTTTGACGTTTTTGCCTGGAGCCAGCTTCGTGCGGTTAGACACCCGGAATATGTGTGTGTCGACCGCTATAGTGGGCCAGCCAAAAGCCGTGTTTAAAACCACATTCGCTGTTTTGCGACCAACGCCCGGAAGCGCCTCCAGAGCGGCCCGGTCTTCCGGCACTTTGTCACCGTATTCTTCCACCAGAATTTTGCAGGTTTTGTAAGCGTTTTCAGCTTTGGAGTTAAACAAACCGATGGTCTTTATGTACTCTTTTATTCCATCCACTCCCAGAGACAGCATGGCTTCAGCGGTAGGTGCGGCAGGGAAGAGCTTACGTGTGGCTTTATTCACCCCCACGTCGGTTGCCTGAGCGGATAGCAGCACCGCAATTAACAGCTGAAAAGGAGAGTTATACTCCAGTTCAGTTGTTGGGTTCGGGTTGTTGTCCCGTAACCGACTTAAAATTTCGTAGCGCTTATTTTTATTCATAAGAGTTCGTTTTTATTTGTCTTTTTATTAGGCTGTAACCCGTGCCCGGGTAACGGTTTTCTTCTCGGCGCGGGCGCTCCGCACAGCGTCAATTTTATTTTTCAGAGCAATGATAAAGCCCATGCCAATAAAGGCTCCTGGCGGTAATATAGCCAGTAATAAAGGGTAATTAACGGTAAATAGTTCAATCCGCAATTGTGCCGCCCATTCACCCAGTAGCAATTCAGCGCCGTCAAACAGGGTACCGTTACCGATAATTTCTCGCATAGCGCCCAGTACTATCAGCACCAATGCAAAGCCAACACCCATTGCCAGTCCGTCGAACGCTGCGCGTTGCCATGGATTTTTAGAGGCGTAAGCTTCGGCGCGGCCAATAATGGCGCAGTTAGTCACAATGAGCGGAATGAAGATACCCAGCGACTGATACAGCTGGAACACATAGGCGTTCATCAGCAGCTGAATAATGGTGACAAAGGTGGCAATGACCATAACAAAAACCGGTATGCGGATTTCCGAAGGAATAAACTCACGCACCAGAGACACGGTGATATTTGAACCAACCAGTACAAATAAGGTGGCTAAGCCCAGACCCATGGCGTTGGTGACTGAGGCGGTCACCGCTAATAGCGGACACAAGCCTAAAAGCTGCACTAATGCGGGATTGTTTTCCCACAGACCTTGTTTGGTCAGGTTTTTGTATTCGTTCATTCCTGAGCCTCCTGACAATGTGGTAAGTCGGCGTTAAACAGAACGTCTGCTTGCTGCTGAAGCTTTAATGTCGCACGTTTTACGGCAGAGACCACAGCCCGGGGGGTGATGGTCGCGCCGGTAAATTGATCAAACATGCCGTTGTCGCGCTGAACAGCCCAGCGGTTATCATCTTCGCCGCGAACACGCTTCTCAGCGAAGCTTTTTATCCAGTCACTTTTTTGAATCTCAATTTTATCGCCTAATCCCGGGGTTTCCTGATGGCGTAAGGTTCTTACACCTAAAACTTCACCATTGGGTTTAATAGCCAGTAGCAAATGGATGGCACCGGAGTAGCCGTCAGGAGCTACAATTTCAGCGGCTAAAGCGGTGGGTTCATCGTTGACCCAGGCGCGATACAACGGCTGTGGTTTAGTGCTGCCCAGAGCCGGATCCTGCAGTAGACGGCAGGACTGATATAAGTCGTTGTCGTGCAGTGCCGGCGGTATCAGCTGATTCAGTGTGCGCAGAACCTGCTGCTGCTGTTGCCTGGCTATTTTGTCTTCTGTCAGCAATTGCACACCAATAATTAAAGCGGTAGCAATGACCGCAAAAGCGGCCAGTAATAAACCATTTTTCTGCATGCTGTTAAAGGTCATATCAGTCTCCGTGGCCGTAAACAACAGGCCGCGTATAACGGTCTATTAATGGTACACACATATTGGCAAGCAACACGGCAAAGGCTACGGCGTCGGGGTAGCCGCCCCAGCTGCGGATAACAAAGACGATAAAGCCAATCAGTAAGGCAAAAATAACGCGCCCCCGGTTTGACGTGGCGGCCGATACCGGGTCGGTTGCGATAAAGAAAGCACCTAACATGGTTGCGCCGCTTAAGGCGTGCACGATAGGCCCGGGCATAAGGTCGGGCGCAAAAATATGAGCAATAAAAGCCGGTACGCAAAGGCCCGCAAGGAACCCCAGCGGAATGTGCCAGCTAATAATACGTTGCTGAATTAAAAGTAACCCACCGACTAAAAAGCCAAGATTAATCCACTGCCAGCCAGCACCTGCAAAATAACTGAACTCGGGCCCCTGATAAATTTCTGTCAGCGTATAACCCCGGGTTAGTTCTGTTTTTATGGTATCCAGCGGTGTTGCCATGGTGACACCATCAATACCGGCACGCAGTTGCTCTACGCTGTAACCAGCAGGGGTGTATTCAAACAATATGGTGTGCAATGTTTGCCACAAGGTTAGCGAATGCTCGCTAATAGTGGAAGCCGGTAGCCAGTTTGTCATTTGTACCGGAAATGAAATTAATAACAGTACATAACCTGCCATGGCCGGGTTGAATAGGTTCTGACCCATACCTCCATACACGTGCTTGACCACAACAATGGCGAATAAGGTTCCTATAACGATGACCCACCAGGGCGCAAGTGAGGGAATGCTAATGGCCAGTAAAATGGCGGTTACCATTGCGGTGTTGTCACGTAGCGCTGAGAACGCCGGGCGCTCACGGGCAACCGTACAAGCCATTTCGGCTAAAACTGCAGTACCAACGGCTAATGCAATTTGAAACCAGACTCCGGGGCCAAAAAAGTAGCTCTGCAGCAATACGCCGGGCACTAAGGCATAACAGACCCAGCGCATCATTTCGCTGGTGGTTCTTTGGTTATGCCCGTGGGGCGATGGTGCAATTTTGAAACTCATGACTCACTTCCTTTGGCTGAGCTGTCCTCATCGGCGCTGTCTTTTGCTGCTTGTGCCGCCTTTTTTGCTTTGGCGCGGGCAATAGCGGCTGCAACTGCGGCGGATTTCCCAGCTGGTTTCTCGTCGCCACTGTCAGCTTTACTGTCTGGCTTACTGGCTTTTTCCTGCTGCATTTTTTTGCGTTCTTCAGCCGCTTTGCGGTGGCGTTCTAAACGTTCCTGTTTTTCTCGCTCCAGCCTTTCCTGACGAGCTTCAAAGCGTTTACGGGCCAGTTCCGCCTTGGCCTTTTCGCGGGCAATGTTACGCACTTCCGCTTTAGCTTTGCGGTAATAGTGCACCAGCGGAATCTCACTGGGACAAACATAGGCGCAGGCGCCGCACTCAATGCAATCAAATAAGTGATGTTTTTCCAGTTCGTCGTAGTCTTTGGCTTTGGCCAGCCACTGCAATTGCTGTGGCTGCAAAGTTGCGGGGCAAACGTCCGAGCAGGCACCACAACGAATACAGGCCAGCTCTGGACCCGGAGCGGGCAGCTCTTGATCGGTTGGCGCTAAAATGCAGTTGGTGGTTTTAATGACCGGTACTTCGGTACTGGGCAGGGTGAATCCCATCATCGGGCCGCCCATAATAATTCGTTGTTTCTTTTCAGGGTTAAAACCTGATTCATCCAGCAAATGTTGAATAGGGGTGCCTAATAAGGCCCAAACATTCCCGCGTTGTTCTAATGACTCGCCGGTTAGGGTCACCACACGCTCTAATAAAGGCTCACCGTGAATAATGGCGCGCTTAACGGCATAAGCGGTACCGACGTTTTGCATTAGCAGACCAATGTCCATGGGCAACTTACCGCTGGGCACCTGATGACCTGTCAGCAGCTCAATCAGTTGTTTTTCGCCGCCGGAAGGGTACTTGGTTGGTACCACTTTAAGTTTTATCTGCGTGTCATCATCAATGGCAGCGGCTATGGCTTTTATTGCTTCGGGCTTATTGTCTTCAATAGCAAACAATACCGAGTTGCACCGGGTGATGTACTGCAAAATTCGGGTCCCGGCAATAATATCGTCTGCGTACTCCTGCATTAGACGGTCATCGGCGGCAATATAAGGTTCGCACTCAACTCCGTTAATAATTAAATGCTTAAGAGGTTTTTGCTGTGCGAGTTTTTGCGCGGTAGGGAAACCGGCGCCACCCAGGCCGGCAATACCCGCTTCCTGAACCAGCTCCAGCAAACGCGATATTTCAACGTCGTGGTAGTCGGGAAGAGCATGTTTGTTACCCCAGCGCTCTTCTCCGTCCGGATGAATCACAATAGCTTGTTCGGGCAGACCCGAGGCATGGGCCGTGGGGCGTTCTTCAATGGCAGCAATAACACCAGAGGTGGGTGCATGCAGCGGCAACCCCTGGCTTAACCCGGCTTCAGTCAGGCGCTGACCTTTATCAACACGCTCACCTACCTCAACTAATACTTTGCCGGACGGACCTATGTGTTGACGTACGGGTAAAATAAGCTCTGTTGGCAATGGCAAACGTCTTATTGGACGGCTGCTGGCCGGTTGTTTACGTTCCGGCGGATGAACGCCACCGGGGAATTGGCCGATAATACCGGTGTTAAAGTCGCGGTTTACTGTTTTTACATCGCTCATTCAACCACCTTCACCGGAATACTATTGGCTTTTATATTTTCTTTTACGGTGTCTAAGTCCCACTGCCAGGTTTCAGGCTTAGGCTTAACTGCTACCATGTCAATGCAGTCAACCGGACAAGGTTCGACACAAAGGTCACAACCTGTGCATTCATGTTCAATAACGGTGTGCATTTGTTTTGCCGCGCCTAAAATGGCATCAACCGGGCATGCCTGAATGCATTTGGTACAGCCAATACACTCATCTTCCCGAATAATCGCGACTTTCTTAACGTCTTCTTCGCCGTGGGCGTCGTCAAGGGGTTTGGGTTCAACGCCCATTAAGTCGGCAAGCTGTTTTATGGTTGCTTCGCCGCCGGGAGGACATTTATTAATGTCATCGCCATCGGCAATTGCCTGTGCGTATGGGCGGCAACCCGGATATCCGCACTGGCCACATTGCGTTTGTGGCAGAATTTCATCAATTTGGTCAACAATGGGGTCGCTCTCGACACGGAATTTAACCGCGGCAAAGCCGAGTATCACCCCGAATATCAGCGCTAATACGCCAAGCGCGATAACTGCTCCGAATAAACTCATTAACCGCTCACCAATCCGCTAAAGCCCATAAAGGCAAGAGACATAAGCCCTGCGGTGATCATCGCAATAGCCGAGCCTTTAAATGCTACCGGCACGTCGGCGGCAGCTAAGCGCTCACGCAGAGCTGAGAATAAAATTAGTACCAACGAGAAACCAATTGCGGCACCTAAACCATAAACAATGGACTGCACGAAGTTATGTTGTTCATTAACGTTAAGCAGAGCAACACCCAAAACGGCACAGTTGGTAGTAATTAGAGGGAGAAAAATGCCCAGCAACCGGTACAGGGTTGGGCTGGTTTTGTGCACCACCATTTCGGTGAACTGCACGACCACGGCAATAACCAGAATAAAACTTAAGGTTTGCAGTGACATCAAATCCAGCGGCTCTAACAAATATTGATTGACCAGATAACTGCAGACTGACGCTAATGTCAGCACAAAGGTGGTGGCAGCGGACATACCTATGGCGGTATCTAACTTGCTGGAAACGCCCATAAACGGGCACAAGCCCAGGAACTTTACCAACACAAAGTTGTTTACCAGCACGGTGCCTATCAGTAGCAGTAAGTAATCGGTCATTTACCTTTCCGGATACTGTGGTTATTTAAGACCGCATATTATCGGTGTTTTGGCCGCCATAAACAACAGACAGCAAGCATGGGTTTAGGAGAAAATTCCGACATTGTCATCTTTTATTCACGAAACTGATTATTTAGTGTCATAAAGGATTGGCAAAGTAGCCCCAACTGAAGCCAACTTGGGTCTTCTACCATGGTATTGTTCAGTTATTTACAACGCTTTGATCGTTACTGTTACTGCCTGTTTTAGGGGCTGCGGGCTAAGGATCTGCCCGGGCAAATAGCTCTACTCACTTCTCGCAGCGGTGATGGTTATGGATACCTCGCTATCGCTTTAATGGTTTGGATGCTGGATGAAACCGGCGATGAATACTTTACCAGCCTGGTATTCGCCTTTTCTCTTGAACTTCCTCTTTACTGGATAATGAAAAACAGTTTTCGTCGGCAACGCCCCTGTGAGCGTAACTTGTCTTTTGCGGCGCTTATTGTTGCCAGCGACAAGTTTAGTTTCCCCTCCGGGCATACGGCGGCGGCGGTTTTATTCGCCACGGTTACCTACCACTATTATCCTGCAGCGGGGTTAGCCTGTTTTGGCTGGGCAATGGCTATTGGAGCGTCAAGAGTGGTGGTTGGGGTTCATTATCCTAGTGATATTGTTGCCGGTGTTGCACTGGCTGTCTTAGTTTCGGAACTGACGATATGAAAATTCTTTACGGGATTCAGGGTACAGGGAATGGTCATTTAAGTCGTTGCTACACATTAGCTCAGTCTTTGGCAAAACATCATAATGTTGAAATTGATTACTTAATATCGGGGCGCGAGCCTTCGGGATTGTTTGATATGGAGGTTTTCGGTGACTACCAATGGCGTCAGGGCTTGTCGTTTGTCACCGAAAGGGGGAGACTTCGCCGACGCAAGACATTACTCAATAACCATTGGCAGCAGTTTTGGCAAGATGTGAAAAGCTTACCGGTTACCGACTATGACTTGGTCATTACCGACTATGAGCCGGTAACCGCCTGGGCGGCGAAGAAACAGGGAGTGCGCTGCATTGGTTTGGGTCGACAATACGCTTTTCAGGAACCCGGTTTGTTTAAACGGTTGTCGTGGTGGCAAAAGCAGTTGATTTCCTCCTTTGCACCATGCTCTGAGCCTGTTGGTATGCATTGGCTTGCTAGTGGTAATGCGATCCCTCCGGTAGTAAGACAAGAAGAAAACGCGTGTGTCGGGCTAATGCAGCGCGTTGTGGTTTACCTGCCTTTTGAGGAGCCCCAAGATATTATTGACCAGCTTCAACCCTTGGATAACTATGAGTTCTCGCTGTTTCATCCTAAGGTAGAGCGGAAGTCGTTAGGGCACATCGAGTGTTATCCGCCCTCGCGTACGGAGTTTGCTATGCACTTTAGTAAGGCATCAGCCATTTTGTCGAATGCCGGTTTCGAAACCAGTTGCGAAGCGCTGAGCCAGGGGAAGGCTTTGGCAGTAAAACCTTTAGCAGGCCAGTTTGAACAAAAGTGGAATGCCCGCATATTAGAGGAGCATGGGCTGGCTAGTGTCTTAAAACGATTTGAGACCAGTGACGTTGACAGCTGGCTGGCGCAACGGGAGTCTCATAGACTGTACTGGCCCAATGTCGCAGAGACGCTGGCACAATGGATTGCCGATGGCGCAAAGCAGTCAATTGCTGAGTTAAGTGCAGAGCTTTGGTCCAGAAACGAAAAAACCGCCATATAGGCGGTTCCTCTGAATGTGGCTCCCCAGGTTGGATTCGAACCAACGACACATGGATTAACAGTCCACCGCTCTAACCAACTGAGCTACTGGGGATTTGAATAGGCTGGATGTTGCTTGGCTCCCCAGGTTGGATTCGAACCAACGACACATGGATTAACAGTCCACCGCTCTAACCAACTGAGCTACTGGGGAACAACATTCAACGGCTGCGAATATTAAAGCTCATACGCAGGGGTGTCAACTATTCTGCGAAGGTTTTTAAAGGAAAAGGGCTCGGTTGTCGAAAAAGTCAGCAAATTGATTTTTTTAGTCACATCAATGCAAAAAGATGAGCTAATCCTTATCGCTGACAATGTCAAGTAACTGTCAAGTTTACATCTATAACATAAGTATTAGATTTTTTGAGGATCTGATTATCCACAGATATCTGAATGTCGCAGTAGATAACGGCTACATGATCTTATCCACGGAATCTGTGGATAACCTTGTGTTTAACTCTGTGCAGTCGTAATAATGATGCGGCTTTGAGCGCGATTTTTGCAGTGGTTAAAAAGTAACGATAAAATAAAATATCTATTATAAACAATAAATTAGTAAGTTTTGGTGAATAAATCTTCAGGTTGGTGATCGATTCACCAGTCAATGCTTGAAGAATCAGCAACTTGTGTATTTCTTAGTGAATTTGACTAAAAAACGCGCCAAAAAATCTCATGTTAAATTGAATAATTGGGCTTGACATTAGCCGCTTAGATCTGGATCCGATCACTAACGGCAGGAAGGAATTTTTAGTAACTTGTAATAAAAGTATCAAAGTTAAAAGAGTTGGTATTGATAGGATTTACGCTGTAACAAGCGTTCAATTAATAGGGTTTTGGCGCTCATTGCAAAAAATGGCGCCAAAACCTTTGTTTTACAAACTTTCTGAGAAGCTGCTAATGCGTTTTATGGCTTCTTTAAGTATCTCCATGCTGGTTGCAAACGACAAGCGGCAATAACCGTCAGTACCAAAAGCGGAGCCGGGTACAAGGGCTACATTGGCTTCTGTCAGCAGTTTTTCACAGAGTTCAACGTCACTGCTGACCTTTGCTTTGGACATAAGTCCCTCAATGTGAGCAAAGGCATAAAAAGTACCATCGCCTGGCACGCAATCGACTCCGTCAATGTCATTTAAGGCATTCACTAAATAGTCGTGGCGTTCTTTAAAAGCAGCAATCATAGTATCAATACAGCTTTGATCACCGTTTAATGCAGCAGCAGCAGCGTACTGGCTGATGCTGGTCGGGTTTGATGTACTCTGCGATTGCATTTTCTTCATTGCCGCAATAATTGGTTTCGGACCCGCAGCATAGCCTATACGCCAGCCCGTCATGGCATAAGCTTTGGATACGCCAGTAAGGATGACTGTGCGATCTTTAAGATCCGGTGCAACCATCGGCAAATTAGCAAAAGGTGAATCACTCCAAAGAATATGTTCGTACATATCATCGGTCGCGATAAGTACGTTAGGGTAATCGCGCAAGACTTCCGCTAATGCTTTTAATTCGTCGGCTGTATATGCGGTCCCGGCAGGATTCGACGGACTATTGATAAACATTAAGCGGGTTTTCTCCGTCAATGCTTCACGTAATTGCCCGGGGGTAATTTTAAACCGTTGGTCTATGCCGGCTTTAACAATAACTGGTGTAGCGCCAACCAACTTGGTCATGTCAGGATACGAAACCCAGTAAGGTGCGGGAATAACAACTTCATCTCCCGGATTTAACCAGGCACTGAGTAAATTGAAAATACTGTGTTTGCCTCCAGCTGAAACAATAATCTCATTGCGTTCGTAGCTCAGATTATTGTCGCGCTCGAGCTTTTTTATAACGGCATCTTTGAGTTCATCGATACCATCGACAGCGGTGTACTTCGTTTTACCATCGCGAATCGCCTGAATCGCAGCGTCTTTAATAAAATCAGGTGTATCAAAATCTGGCTCGCCGACGCCCAGACCAATAACATCTTTGCCTTGTTGACGTAATTCATTGGCTTTTTGAGTCACCGCCAGAGTCGGTGACGGCTGAATTGCATTGATACGATCAGAGAGTTGATAATCCACGTTCAGATCCTGTTTTTCGCAAGGGTTGAAATGCCCATTACTATACGGATCAGAGCGGCTAAAGTCCATTCTCCGTAGCCACAAAGCGCAGTCTCATGTACACTATTCGGCTATCGAACTGAGGAGGGATTGAATGGCAGCTGCCGACGCATCAAGAAGTCTTATCAGCGCGCCGGTAGGACAAAAACTCTGGGAAATGACCTGGCCGGTTATTTTCGGTGTGGCTACCCTTATCAGTTTTAATGTTGTCGATACCTTCTTTATTAGTATGCTCGGAACTGACCCTTTAGCGGCTGTCAGTTTTACCTTCCCTGTTACCTTTACTGTTGTCAGCCTCGCTATTGGTCTGGGTATTGGAACCTCTGCGGTTATTGCCCGAAAGTACGGTTCAGATAAACCCGACGAAGCTCACTTTGATGGTTTCTCGGCACTTTCCGTGTCGGCTTTATTAGTCGCGGCTTTAGCCTTAATCGGTTACTTGCTGATGGATCCCATTTTCAATCTGCTGCAGGCTCAGGATAGGCTAATGCCACTTATTCGGGAGTACATGACGCTGTGGTACTTTGGCTGTGTCATGCTGGTGACACCTATGGTGGGTAATGCTGTACTGCGTGCATCGGGGGATACTCGTACTCCTTCGCTTATTATGGCTTCCGGCGGTTTAGCGAACGCTATTTTCGACCCTATTTTAATTTTCGGCCTGGGACCAATTCCGGCCATGGGAATACAGGGCGCGGCACTGGCCAGTGTCATCTCCTGGTTCAGCGGCGTCTTTTTAGTTTTCTGGTTGCTGCGTCGGAATAAATTGGTGTCTTCAAAACCGCCGGGCGGCAGACTGTTTATTGACGCCTGGATAAAGTCTGCCAGAGGTATTTTAAAAATTGGTATGCCGGCAGCCAGCGCAAATATGCTGACGCCTTTAGCCATGTCAGTAATGACCGCTATTGTCGCCTCTTATGGAGCCCCTGCGGTAGCGGCATTTGGCGTGGGTTCGCGGCTTGAATCGTTGGCCAGCGTTATTATTCTGGCGTTGTCTATGTCGTTGCCGCCTTTAATTAGCCAAAACTATGGTGCCGACCGTATCGACAGAGTAAAAGAAGCGTATCGAACCGCTTTAAAAGCGGTATTGGCGATTCAGGCTGTGATTTATCTGCTTATGTTAGTTAGTGCGCATTGGATAGCGCTGATTTTTGCCGAGGAAAAAGCCGTCGCCGACATTGTAAAACTCTTTATTTATATTATGCCGTTGGGTTACGGGTTACAGGGAATTATTATACTGACAAACTCCAGTTTTAACGCTGTGCACCGGCCAATGAATGCCTTATGGCTGAGCATCATTCGTCTATTTGTGTTATTCGTGCCACTTTCCTATTTGGGAAGTTTATTGGCCGATTTGACCGGTTTATTCATCGGTGGGGTCGTCGCTAATCTGTTTACCGCTATTATTGCGTATTGGTGGTTTTCACGAGAGCTGAGGAGAGAACGTGGCTAAGAAATTTGAACTGGTTTCTAAATACAAGCCGGCGGGTGATCAGCCCAAAGCCATCGAATCGTTGCTCGATAATCTGGATGCCGGTTTGGCGCACCAGGTACTGCTGGGTGTCACCGGCTCCGGTAAAACCTTTACCATGGCGAACGTAATTGAGCGTTCGCAGCGGCCAACGTTGATACTGGCGCACAATAAAACATTGGCGGCGCAGCTTTATGGTGAGATGAAAGAGTATTTTCCCAATAACGCAGTGGAATATTTTGTCTCTTACTACGACTACTATCAGCCCGAAGCTTATGTGCCGACGACCGACACCTTCATTGAGAAAGACGCCTCAATTAACGATCACATAGAGCAAATGCGTTTGTCGGCTACAAAGGCACTAATGGAACGTCGTGATGTCGTTCTGGTTGCCTCGGTATCAGCCATTTACGGTTTGGGTGACCCTGAATCTTACATGAAAATGATGCTGCATTTGCGTCGTGGCGACATTATTGATCAGCGGGATATTATTCGACGACTTGCGCAGCTTCAGTACAAACGTAACGATGCGGCTTTTGAGCGTGGTACTTACCGGGTTCGTGGCGACGTTATTGATATCTTCCCGGCAGAGTCGGAAGAAATGGCTGTGCGAGTTGAGTTGTTCGACAGCGAAGTTGACCGAATCAGCTTTTTTGAACCACTGACCGGTCAGGTAACAGAAAAAGATGTTGCGCGCGCCACCATTTACCCGAAAACACACTATGTGACGCCGCGGGAAGTGTTGGTTAAAGCCATTGAAAAGATAAAAGATGAACTGAAAGACCGCCGTGAAATTTTGCTTAAACAAAACAAACTGATTGAAGAGCAACGGATTAGCCAGCGGACACAGTTTGATATTGAGATGATGCTGGAGCTTGGTTATTGCTCAGGCATTGAAAACTATTCTCGCTATCTGTCAGGTCGCGCACCGGGCGAGCCACCACCAACCTTAATGGACTATTTACCTGATGACGCTCTGCTTATTATTGATGAGTCTCATGTTACCGTTTCTCAGGTTGGCGCTATGTACAAAGGTGACCGCTCACGAAAAGAGAACCTGGTTGAATATGGTTTTCGCTTGCCGTCAGCACTGGATAACAGACCACTTAAATTTGATGAGTTTGAAGCCATAGCGCCACAAACAATGTATGTGTCGGCAACCCCCGGTAAATATGAGCTGGAACGCAGTAGCAACGATGTGGTAGAACAGGTGGTCAGGCCGACAGGGCTTATTGATCCGCAGATAGAAGTGCGGCCGGTTGCGACACAGGTGGATGACTTAATGTCTGAAATTCGTCTGCGGACAGAGCAGGGTGAACGGGTACTGGCAACCACTTTGACCAAGAAAATGGCAGAAGATTTAGCGGACTACCTGGACGAACACGGTATAAAGGTACGCTACCTGCACTCAGACATCGACACTGTTGAGCGCATGGAAATCATTCGCGATTTACGGCTAGGCGAATTTGACGTGCTGGTAGGGATTAACCTGTTACGTGAAGGCCTAGATATGCCTGAAGTGTCTTTGGTTGCTATTTTGGATGCCGATAAAGAAGGCTTTTTGCGTTCGGACCGTTCACTTATTCAGACGATAGGTCGAGCTGCGCGTAATGTTAATGGTCGGGCTATTTTATACGCTGACCGCATTACTGGCTCTATGCAGCGCGCCATGGAAGAAACTGAACGCCGCCGCAATAAACAAATAGCGCATAACAAAGAACACGGAATTACCCCACAGGGGCTTAATAAAGGTATTACCGATGTGATGGACTTAGGGCAGGGGGCAGCCAAAGCTCGTAAGAGTAAGGCTGAAAAAGCTCTGGCTGAAGTGGCTTCTGGCTATGATGCCCGTACCGTTGTTGTTAAAGACGCAAAAGCTGTCATGAAAGAAATCGAAGCTAAAGAAAAAGAAATGTACAAAGCGGCACAGAATCTTGAGTTTGAGCTAGCAGGAAAGCTTAGGGACGAAGTGGCCGAACTGCGTGAACAATTAAAACGAGCGGTTTAACAGAATACTCTGAGACGAACAGGGTTATCGCTTTTTTCAATTGGCTGTAACAATATTAATCGGCAATACTCCATACTAAGTCGAAGTAGGAGGTTGTTATGAAAGACGCAGCAAAAACAGTATCATTTGGTATTATGCATTTTACTATCGCCTTTGGCGTTGTCTGGCTGATGACAGGCGATATCGTACTAGGTGGTGCAATCGCCTTGATTGAGCCTTTAGTGAACACAGTAGGTTATTATTTCCATGAAAAAATCTGGCAGCGCGGAGATAAGCGCCGGGCAGCGGTTGGTCGAGAAAGCACGATACTTGGATAAAGAGGGCAGAGCGAGCTTCCCGCTCTCGCTCTTGCTGGTTCTGTTATTTGAAATGCGCGGCTATGTGGCCGCTATTATCTCCCTTACCTTTGCTGAAGATCGTACCCGCCTGCTAAAACTCTTCTATACCAGTTCGGAACAGTTTGGACTGATGCTGCTGGTTGGATTACCTGCGTTAATTGTTCTGTTGGCAACGACCTTCGCCGGCGAAGATGAACGCAACTGGGCTAATGCACTAATGCGTTTTGCTCAACCCTTGTTACTACTCTCGCTTATTGTCGATGCAACATTAATTCTGTGGATGTTTATCGAACAGCATGGTGCGTTCTCTTTCGGCCGAGCTGGGATTATATTTGGCTGGTTTATTTGTGGTTGGTACTTAATAAATTCCAGGCGCTGGCGCTTCTATCGTCGACATTTAGCTAATATACGTAGTGCAAAGCAATAAGGTTGTTGATTTTTAAGGGCTAACGTTCTTTAATGAGGGTCTGAGAAACGACTCGAGCCAGCATGAATTTATTAAATAACTTCTTTTTACTGAACGACGAAGGAACGTCTGAAAGTGGTGTACCTAATTGGAGGGTTAGTGCACTTAGAATTATTCTTTTCTCGGGAGCTCTCCTTTCATTAGCTGTTTTTATTGATACGCTTGTCCCTTTATTAGAATTGCATTTAATTTTCACTATAGGCGTTACGTCCACCTTCTTGGGTGTGATGCTGGCTCTATTTTGGTTAAGCACCCGATACTATCATTTTTGCGCTCATTCTCTGCATATCATGATTATCGCCGCAAGTTTGTCCTGTAATCTTTTATTAGTCGACTTAAGCCTCGCACAAGTTAGCTCAATGTTTATGTATGCTTCACCACTTATAGCATTGATGCTTTTAGGTGGACGTGCTGCATTATTTTACGGCGTTCTTAATATTGTGCCGTTTTATATTATTCTTAACGATATCGATTTATCAAAATTAACAGGAATTAACGAACAGTTACCTGAAGCGCCCCTATATATTTTGGGACTTATTTTTCTGTTTTTTAACATCTGCATTCCTCTGGCGGTAGCGCGAACGATAGTGGCTGCAAAACGACTGAATCAGGAAACGCAAAAATCTAATGACTACTTAAAGGGCAAAAACTCGCTTTATCGCGTGTTTTTTGCTGAATCCAGACGACCTAAAATTATTGTTGATGAAGACGGGATAATTACGGACTTTAATAGCCAGGCAGGAGAAACTTTTGGTTTAGGTGAATTTGTCAGAAATGGAGCTCAGTCTATTTCCAGCTGGTTTTCTGATATTAATCACGCCAAGTTACCTACTGGCGGCAAAATTATTCGACATGAATGTACCTATCAGCAGGTTGTTAGGTTAGAAGTTCCTGAAGCCAGCTCTTATGTTTATGAGTTTGTTGATTGCACTCAGGAGAAAACACTGGAAACCAACTTAACCCTGCTAGAGCAGGAGAATCGACGCTTACGTTATCTGGATACTCAGACAAACTTACCAAACAATGACTGGTTCGAACTCCAGTGTAATAAATTAATCTCTAAGTCGGATCGCGAATTCTTCGTGGTGGTTGCTCAAAGTGAAAATGAAGACTACGTTAGATTAAAATACGGTGAAAGCGTGATTAGGAAGCTGCTAGTAGCGGCTTATAATCGTCTGAAAAAGCACAAACATCACCCTCGTTTAACCGCCACCATTGCTTTAAATAAACTGGTTTTTATTCTGCCTAAAACAGTAGGAAACGAGCTAAAGGAAATGCTATTCGATATCAAAAAGTCGCTGGACAGAGAGTACACGCTCCAGGGTATTAAATGTCAGCAGTCCTTTCGGTTTGGTGTTGCCAGATTTCCCCGGCATGGCGAGTCTGCAGACTTGGTTGTTTCCAGGGCTTTAGAAGCTAAAAAGTTTGTTTCGATGAGTCACTTTTTTCATCTTTATAATACCGAAAACTCTGAAGAGTTCATGGAGCGTCATGAAATATCAGTTTTGTTGGATGAGGCCATACAAAACGACGAGCTGGATATTTGTTTCCAACCTAAGGTTAATGTTGACGGTACTTGTGTCGGGCTTGAGGCTTTGGCTCGTTGGAACAGTTCTGTCCTGGGTGTAATTTCACCGGCAACCTTTATTCCCATTGCAGAAGAATATCGATGATCAGTCGTTTGACTGACTTAATTATTCAGAAAGTTTGTTCGCAGATATCTCGCTGGAATAGAGATGCTTTTCCGCTATTGCCCGTAGCCATTAACATTTCATTGTTAGATTTTTCTCAGCCTGATTTTATTTCTAAATTGGTTAAATATTTGGCTGACTTTTCTGTAAAGCCATCCCAAATAGAGCTTGAGTTAACCGAGACCTGTCTGGAATCAAACCGGGTAAACTCTTTTGAATTAATGAAAGAGCTTCAGTCTTGGGGATTCAAAGTCTCGGTTGATGATTTTGGTGTTGGCTATTCCAGCGTGACGCGCCTGGCTTACTATCCAATTGATAAACTAAAGCTGGACAGGGCACTTATTCGAGGGATAAAGGGCTCGGGGCGACAGTACAGTCTGGTCAAAGGCATTTACAATATTTGTTCTGAACTGAATATAAAATGTGTTGTTGAAGGCGTGGAAGAAGAAGCGCAATTACTTAGCTTAAAAAACATTGGGTTCTCAGAATTCCAGGGATTTTATTTTTCAAAACCTTTAACTGTAAATCACTATGAAAAGCATGTCAGAAAGCACGGTTTAATCTTTTTAGATAATACGAAAAAAATTACTTAACTTGTTTCTCCGGATAGGTAATACCACTTGCCATCTTCTTGCACGAAGTCAGACTGTTCTTCCATAAAAGCTACGTCGTTACCGTCTTTGTAAAAAGCGCGGAAATGAACTTGTCCTTTATTCTGGTCAACGCTGGATGAAATTACCTGCAGTTTAAGCCAGTTTGGAGAGTCACTTAAGTCGAGCAACGGCGGGCGCGAGCTACTGTGCCAAGTGGCTTCTAAATAGCTGGCCAGGCGGCCGACAAAGGCACTGTAGCGCGAACGCATAAGTGCTTCCGGAGACTGGGCTGTTGCCTCTCCGCTATGGTAAGCGTAGCAACAATCCTGATAGGTTTTATCTAAGCCGCAAGGGCAGGGTTCTGTCATTTTCATAGCGCGAACTCTACCAGTACGCGCTATGATTTCAACTGTAATTTCAGTCGGTTTTACCCGAATGGTTCTTACCCAGCCCGCCACTAATGGTTAGCTGCAAGGCATCAGCAGGTTTCATGGTCAGTGACTCGACGCAGTCGCCCGGAACAATCACCATATAACCGCCTACGTTATAACTCATGGGTAAGAACACGGCGACCTGGTCTTCTTTCATGAGTTCGGACAGACGATCCCCTTTTATGCCACTTTTTTTAGTAACAATGCCAATAAGACGCAGATTACTGCCGGGCAGGGTCACCAGTACAACTGATTCTTCAGCAAAGTTCTTACCTGACATCATCTCGAACACATCATTAATTGTGCCGTATAAGCTGCGCAACAAAGGCAGCCTATTCATCAGTTTGCCGGGTAGCTGCCATAGTGAATCAATAAAATTCCAACGAGAGCTGAAACCAATAAGAAGTGCAATCGCTAAAAAGCTAATAAAAGCCAAACCAGGGAAGTAAGATGACTGACCTAGTAACGTTGTCCAAATTGGCTTCAGCCAGGTTTCTATCGTTACTAGCAACCATTGTAATAAGGCAAAAGTGACAACAATGGGCAGTAAAATAGCTAACCCTTTAAACAAATATTGTAAGGTTCTTTTCATTATTCAGGCCTTGTGGCTTTATTTCAGTCACATTGTGAGAGCAATGGCTCAATCGGACAAGTAATATTCTATGGTAGAAACCACCCGTATTTTTTTCAGGTGAGGGTTGTGACGGTCACGTGCACTGATACTAAACTGTCCTTGTCGCGCCTGCTTTATTTTGCCTAATTCAGAATTAGAGTCTAAGGCAAACTTCTCGGCGACTTCTCGCGCTTTTTTGGTAGCCTCTTCTATCATTTCCGGTTTCACTTCGTTTAAGCGAGTAAATAAGTAGTCCGGTTGAGCCTGATAGCTATCGGTAGTAAAGACAATAGCTTCTTTACCCAGCTCGCCCAGAAGACTCATGACACCGCGAACTTGCTCTACGTTTTCGGAGTATACAGTGATGGTTTTTGTGGCTGTATAACGAAACTCTGCAGGCTGCGAAGAACCATAGCTTTGTGCTGATTTATCGGTAATAGACGGGGCAGACGAAGAAATTTCACTCTGCTCAATGCCCTTATTTTGCAGAAACTCAATGACCTTTTGGTTGGATTCTTCAATGGTTTTATAAATGGCGGTTAAATCATTACTGGCAGTCGTAAATTGAATGGGCCAGATAACGGTGTCAGCAAGGTATTCATGCTCTGAAAGTCCTTTTACAGTAACCGTGCGTTCCATCGACTTATGCTCAAGTAAGGCATTTGAGCCGATGAGGCCAATAATGGCAAAGCTAATGATTAGCGAGATGCCTAATATCAGAGTATTTTTGGTTGAGCGCATCAAAATCCCCAGAGTTGTTTGAAAAAATGGGCTTGCGGTAACGGACTGCAATACAACTATTCACCCATCTATTTATAGGTGATAGGCGGCGGTTTATCCAGTGGGAATTTGCCTCCACTGCTGTTAAGCAGCGGGGGTGGGGGGGGAAGAACCGTTCAGCGAGTTAAAATGAATAACGGACCGTAGCGCTTAGGCTGTCAATATCCAGATCCTGAGTTTCTCTATGGGTTTCATAACCAAGACCTAAAGAGAAGTTTTTTGTAACGTGATAGAAAGCGGAAAGGTTAAAGCGAATCAGTTCTTCGTCAAACGCTACATAGTCAAGCTTTGCATCAACCTCAACGCTCGGAGTCAGCATAGAACGAAGTCCAAGGCCGACACCCCAGGTTTTGTCAGAGCTTGACTCCGAAAATCCAAAAATCGAGGCCTCGCTCTTAGCGCGCTCAAAAGACGCCGTGGCGTATAAATCCGTCGTTTCCGTTAAGTGTTTGTACGAGCCAATACCTGCGGACAGAAAGTCGATGTCTAAATCGAAACCTGAGTCATCACTGGAGACAGAGTCAAAATCGGCAAATACAAAAAGGTTATCTAAAACGATCAGATCAGGGTTAATAGCGGCCGAACCGCCAACTCGGAATCCGTCGAAAGAAAGGTCACCAGCGCCGTCAAGGCTAACATCGGTATCAAGATAGGACGCATCCACTTTATTCCAGTTAGGGGATTCAGCTAAAACCGCGCCAGGTAAAGTAAGCATTGCTAATGCGATGGCCGCTTTTCTCATAAGTCTCTCCATGGTTGAGAAAAGTGGGCAATATACCTGTAATAGCTGAGTGCTTCAATTTGTTTGTATTTAACCTATCTTAAGATTGACCGACGTCTAATCGCCTACGCTGTAAGACAGAATCCGTGACAAATGACTGTAGGGCCGTTGGGTTTGTTCGTGCCAGTGGTTAAAGGCACTTTGTGCCTGTCTCAGGCCTTTTTGACTGGTGGGGGAGGCATCTATCAGCTTGTAATTGGTCAACGCAGTGACAACGTCATTAGACATAATAAAACCGTCCCAGCCAAGCTCTCGCAGAACGTATTGCGGAGTAACGCCACCCAGTCGAGAGCCGTTCTTTTTAAGGTAGTGCAGCAATTCTGCTTGCCGGCTTGATGGCCACTGCGCTAAGAATTCACCAAAGCTGCCGTACTCTTCGGATACTTCAACAATCATACGGGCGTTAGCTGGAACGGTATTTATTTTCTGCTGATTGCGAACAATGCGTTCATCTTTTGACAGTTCCTCTAATATCTCTGGTGGTACCTGTTGCCAGTAAAGCGGAACAAAGCCTTTAAAAGCGTCCTCAAAACCGGGCCATTTCGCCTCAATAATTCGCCAGACAAAGCCCGCCCGAAAAATACAGCGAGTAATAGTAGCAAGCACATCCCGGTCTTCGAGTTGTTCTAATTGGTTTGCAGACGATACTTCGGGCAGGCGTGCAAGCATCGCACTTTCGCCACCTTTACGCTTGCAGGCTCTGTCATAGAAACGAGAAAAGTCGGTTGTTATATCGGTCATTGTTTTCCTGCTTTTTAATCTAGCATCCAGTCTGCAATGGCGCGGCAATGAAGTTCGGTGGTATCGAACAATGGCAGGGCAGAATGTTCCTGTTGAACCAGCAGACCAATTTCAGTACAGCCTAAAATAACGCCTTGTGCGCCTTGCGCGGCCAGGTCTTCAATAATTCTTAGGTATTGTTTGCGCGCGCTGTCAGTAAATTGGCCATGGCACAGTTCTTTAAAAATAATGTTGTCGACTGTATTGCCGTCACTTTCACCGGGTATCAGTACCTTAATGTTTTGTTTTTCAAGACGCTCTTTATAAAAAGGTTGCTGCATGGTGAAGCGTGTACCCAGCAGTCCGGCCTGGTTGATATTGTTTTGTTTAAGATGGTTCGCAACAGCGTCGACAATATGGAGTAAGGGCAGTTTAACGGCATCTTCAACTTGTGGAGCCACTTTGTGCATCGTATTTGTTGCTATAACAATACTTTCAGCACCCGCTTTTTCAAGCTGCCGGGCTTTGGCAATAAGAGTTTGTGAAGCGGCATCCCAGTCGCTCTTACTTTGCATCTCTTCAATAGGCGCAAAGTCGAGACTGGCAAGAAGAATTTCGGCGCTGTGCAGGCCCCCCAGACGTTTATTTATTAGCTGATTCAAACGTTTATAATAAGTACTGGTTGACTCCCAGCTCATGCCACCAATAATGCCGACTGTTTTCATGAAAACCTCCGCAACCGTCTTTTAAACACAGCCTACCTTAGTTTCTTAAGCAAGTTAACGCAGAGTTTAGATGAAAGCTATCTAGTTTATATTGCTTTTATTTTAATTGAACGGTCAATTAACTAAGTTTGATTTTAATTGAATGATCAATTAACCTTAACGCCGTTGTCACATTAGACTCATACATTAAGGAACTTCACTACAACACAAGAAACAGGAACTTTTATGAAAACTTATGTGCCTATGAAGCAAAGCTTAATTGCACTATCTGTACTATCAGCATTATCTGCTACCTCCCTGCCAGCAATGGCGCAAGACAGTCAAGATCAGCAAGCAGAAGAAGAAAAAGAACAAATGGAAGCCATTGTGGTTACTGGCCGCAGTGTTTCTTATGCGAATAACGCCGCTTCTGCAGAAATGAAAAAACAACAAACCTCTATGACCAGCGCTTTGGCAATGGTTGATAACTTACCTGGCGTTTTGGTAAACGAAGGTGACCCGTTCGGCTCTGATGAATGGTCAACCAGCATCTCAATTCGCGGTTTTCAGTTAGATTTAGAGTCTCAGCAAATTGGTATGACTGTAGACGGTATTTCTAACGGTAACTCAAACTACGGCGGTGGCACTAAAGCCAGCCGTTACATTGACACCGAAAACTTACGTGGCACGGAAGTTTCTCAGGGTACAGCTGACATTAGCTCTCGCTCGAACGAGGCTCTGGGCGGTACTTTGAACTTTACGACTATTCGTCCGGCGTACGAAGAACAGTTCACTGTAAGTACTACCATTGGCGAGCATAACGCTCAAAAATTGTATGCACGCTATGACACCGGGGAAATTGCCAAAGACACTTATGCATGGTTCTCTCTTTCGAGTCAACAGAACGATGACTACATGGATGGCTCGGTAACAAATACGCGTGATCACGCTGAAGGTAAAATTATCAGTCGCGTTGGTGATGTCGACTTAACAGGGTACGTGAGTTACGACGATGCTCAAGAATATACCTACCAGCGTGTTTACGGTTTAGCACAGTATGAACAAAACCCTAATTGGGATGGGTTAACAGAAGACTGGACCGGTATTCCATATCAGGACCAGGCATGGCGTGAAGGTTGGGTAACCGAACGTGAAAACATGTTTGGTTATTTGAAGGCGGACTTTATGTTGGGTGAAGTCGATGTCAGCACAAACGTTTACTATCACGAGAACGAAGGTGCTGGTAAGTGGATCCCATACTACATTGCTGATGTTACCGATGACGGTGCAGGAAACCCTCATTCTGAACTGGATCCGTCAACCACAGCATACGGCGGTTCTTCACAAGGTTTTATCTATTTTGTTAACCGCGACGGACAGTCATTATCACCTGAAGCAGGCTGCGAGAGCTCAATTGGTTACCCTTATGGCGGTGGCGGAGCCGAAATAGACCCTGGTTGCTATGAGCAAGGTGCTATGCCAGTCAGTTCGCATCGTCATACCCACTACGAGAAGCAACGCTACGGCGTCAATGGTGACTTTGTATGGGATACTACAATTGCCGGTATGGCGAATACCTTGCGTGGTGGTTTCTGGTACGAAGATTACCAGCGTGATGAGTACCGTGACTGGCATAAAACCATTGATGCAGCAGCTAGCCCACGTCCGGAAAATAACCCTTACTGGGTTCAGTACAGTCGTGAGTTCCCGGTTGAAACTTTGATGTATTACATTGAAGACGAAATCGACGCAGGCTTTGCAAAATTCCGTCTGGGTGCGAAAAAGTTTGATGTTGAAGTGTCAAAAGAAGACCAGTTTAACCCGGATAACAATCTGAGCGTATCGTCCGACTCTGATGCGTTGCTGTCAGCTGGTTTCGTGGCTCCTTTACCGGTTCGTGGACTTGAGGTTTTCGGTGGTTATGCAGAAAACTTTGCCGCAGTTAAAGATGCAGTATTAGAGCGTGATGACACCGATGTAAGTCAGGTTGAACCGGAAACAGCGGATAACATCGATTTAGGTTTACGTTATTCAACTCCGGGCTTTAATGCCAGCTTAACTTACTATGATATTAGCTTCGAAAACCGTATTACCTTTGTTAGTAATGAAGACGTTGACGGTATCGACTTCTTAGAAGCTGCTGCCGGCGGTTATGTTAATACGGGTGGTATTGAGTCAAATGGTATTGAAGCATCATTGGATTACAACATCAGTGATAACCTGGGTGTTTATGTGTCTTACACAAAAAATGACTCAACCTATACGGATGAAGCATTCCGCGGTAACACCGTACTGGGCAGTGCTCAAGACATGGCCGTCGTTAGCTTCGATTATACCAAAGAAGACTTCTATGCCGGTTTTAGCACCAAGTATGTTGGTGAGCGTTACTTAGATCAGGCGAACACTCAGGAAAGTGACTCGTATGTTGTAAGCGACTTATACGTTGGTAAAACCGTTTATGACATTGGCGGTTCAATTGACAGCATGGAGCTAAGCTTCACTGTGAATAACGTCTTTGACGAAGATTACCTGGGTACTATCGCTCCGGGCGCCGGTTGGATTGGTGCGCCACGTACGGTTGCGCTTAATGCTAAGTTTGTATTTTAAAACCACCCCGAACCACATGCGGTTAACGCCGCATGTGGTTGCTTTAGTAACAAGCAACAACAAGGTAATCAATACACATGTATAAACTATTAGCATTATCCACATTACTACTGAGTGGGTCCGTTTTTGCAGATGCTCCGGGCCGAATTTTATTTGGATCTTGTTCGCATCAGGACAAAGATATTCCCATTTTTAACAGCATTGTTGATGACGACCCCGAAGTTTTTGTGTTTCTTGGGGACAATGTGTATGGCGACACCGAAGATATGTCAGTGTTGCAGAATAAGTATGAAAAACTGGGCTCTAAGCCGGGTTTTAAAGAACTAAAAGAGCAAGCAGAGCTCATCGCTATTTGGGATGATCATGATTACGGCGCGAACGACGCCGGGAAGGATTACCCTAAAAAAGAAGCGTCAAGAGATATCATGCTCGACTTCTGGGGTGAGCCGGAAAATTCTCCGCGCCGCACCCGTGAAGATGGTATTTACACCTCTTACACCTACGGTGAAGGCGAAGAAAGCATTCACGTAATTTTGCCCGATTTGCGTTGGAACCGGGGTGATATTGCCCACGTTACTCGTGCAGAGTATGCAAACGAACGCAAACCGAAAAAAATGGGGCCTTATAAAGTTCACAGCGACCCTAACGCCAGCATGATCGGCGAAAAACAATGGCAGTGGCTGGAAAAAGAGCTGCAAAAGCCAGCGCGTATAAAAGTCATTGGCTCCAGCTTACAGCTTTTAGCTGATTTTACCGGTTGGGAGTCTTGGGCTAACTTTCCTTCTGACCGCCAACGTTTGTTTAATCTTATTAAAAAACATAAGGTTAATGGTGTTATCTTGATAAGTGGCGACACCCACTGGGGTGAAATCAGTTACTACGACGAAGATTTAGACTACCCACTATGGGAAGTTACGTCATCAGGACTGACTCAGGAGTGGAAAGACGTCAGCCCCAATAAACACCGCATCGGTCAGTTTATCAATAAGGTAAATTATGGTGCGCTGGACGTTGACTGGGAAAAAGACGATCCGGTTGTGACACTTGGACTTTACGATGAAGAAGGTGATGTAGTTAACGAGCACCGCTTCAGGCTGTCAACGCTGGAACCTTACGAATAAAAATTAAACCATGTGAGAAAGCTATGCCAAAAGTAGGAATGGAATCAATGCGGCGTCAGCAGTTAATTGATGCCACCATCGATGTGGTTGCTGACGTAGGCTTACGAGGAGCAACTATTAACTTAATTTCGCGCAGGGCGGGGATGTCGTCCGGTATTATCAGCCACTATTTTGGCGGCAAGCAGGCGCTAATTGAGGCCTCCGTACGGTATTTGCTTTCTCAGCTCAAAATGGAGCAGTCACCGGATAATCCGTATGACCGCTTGATGAAAATTGTTGATTTGAACTTTTCTGATGTACAACAGGCAGATTCAAGCACAAAAACCTGGTTAAGCTTTTGGGGGCAGTCAATGCATGACGCCGACTTATATCGCTTACAGGAGCTGAATAAGCGTCGGCTTGTGAGTAATTTACGTTACAGTTTCAAGCAATTACTGAACCCTGAAAGTGCGCGTGAGGCAGCGGAAGTGACTGCCGCGTTAATAGATGGTTTTTGGTTGCGTTGTGCGTTGAGCCGGGCAAATGAAGAAAAGTTCAGTCAGGCGAAAAGATACTGCAAAAAATACATTAATGGTGTGCTGGAACAGCACGGTGTCAGCTAAACCATTGCCAAATTATAAGGGAGTTATCGTTGTCCTCTACATTACTTAAAAACTTTATTCATGGCCGTTACGTCGACGACAGTAACCATGAATACTTTGACGTGATCAACCCAGGTACCGGGAAAGTGATTTACACCGTAGAGTCGGCAGGAGAGTCGCTGTTGGAAGACGCGGTGGAAAGTGCTCAAAGAGGGTTTGAGGTTTGGTCACAAACCCCTGCAATTGAGCGAGCCCGAGTATTGCAACGTGCTGCGGCGATTCTGCGAGAGCGCAACGACGAGCTGGCAAAGCTTGAAGTGCTGGACACCGGTAAGCCCTGGCAAGAAGCTGTTGAAGTCGATGTTCAGACAGGGTCTGACGCTATCGAGTATTTTGGTAATTTATGTCCGTCAATGATGGGCGAGCAACAAAGTGTCGGTAACGACTTCTTTTATACACGGCACGAGCCTTTGGGTGTTTGTTTCGGCATTGGCGCCTGGAACTACCCGTTGCAGATTGCATGTTGGAAAGCGGCGGCGGCCCTTGCTGCGGGTAATAGCATGATTTTCAAACCATCCGAAGAGACGCCTCGTGGCGCGGCGATGCTGGCAGAAATATTCATCGAAGCAGGCGTACCGGAAGGCGTTTTTAACGTGGTGCATGGCGATGGTGTTGTCGGTAATTATCTGGTTCAGCATCCATCGATTGCCAAAGTGTCGCTGACAGGTGAAGTAGGCACAGGGAAAAAGGTAATGGCCGCGGCGGCAGGTACCCTGAAGAATGTGACCATGGAATTGGGCGGTAAATCACCGCTTATTGTCTTTGACGATGCTGACATTGATGAAGCGGTAACCGGTGCCATGATGGGTAACTTTTACACCCAGGGCGAAGTCTGTACCAATGGCACTCGGGTCTTTGTGCACAAAGACTGCTACGACACGTTTATGGAGCGTTTGTTAGAACGCACCAAGAACAATATCGTAGTCGGCGACCCGATGGATCCAGAAACCAACCTGGGCGCGCTAATTTCTGAAAATCACCTGCATAAGGTCATGTCTTATATTGAACTTGGCAAAGAGCAGGGCGCTACCCTGGCATTTGGTGGCGAAAGATTAACGCCTGCAGGCTGCGAAAACGGTTATTTTATTGGGCCTACTATTTTTACTGACTGCACAGATGACATGCGCATTACGCGGGAAGAAATTTTTGGTCCGGTGATGTCCGTTCTGACCTTTGAAACCGAAGAAGAGGTCATTCAACGGTCGAACAATACCGACTACGGACTGGCTGCTGGTATTTTCTGTCAGGACTTGCGCAGAGCTCATCGTGTTATCGCTCAGCTAGAAGCCGGAATCTGCTGGATTAATGCCTATGCTAATTCGCCGGTAGAGATGCCGGTAGGTGGCTACAAGCAATCTGGTATTGGCCGTGAAAACGGTGTGGAAGCACTTAAGTCTTATACTCAGACAAAATCAATTTACGTCGGAATGGATAAGCTGGAAGGTCCATTCTAATGACAGTTAATGAGAAATTCGATTACATTATTGTTGGTGCTGGTTCGGCTGGTTGTGTACTGGCCAACCGGTTAACAGAAGATCCGGATGTCTCGGTATTGTTATTAGAGACTGGCGGCTCAGACAAAAGTATTTTTATTCAAATGCCAACCGCGCTGTCGATTCCGATGAATACGAAAAAGTACGCATGGCAGTTCCATTCTGAACCAGAACCTTACCTGAATAATCGCGAAATGCATTGCCCCCGGGGCAAGGTTCTTGGTGGGTCTTCATCGATTAACGGCATGGTTTATGTTCGCGGTCATGCGCGAGACTTTGATGAGTGGCAAGAGCATGGTGCAGAAGGCTGGGACTACCAGAATTGCCTGCCGTACTTTAAAAAGGCAGAAGACTGGGCTTTTGGTGCCGATGAATACCGTTCGAAAGGTGGCCCTTTGGCGGTGAATAACGGTAACAACATGCAAAACCCGTTGTACAAAGCCTTTGTTAAGGCTGGAGTTAATGCCGGTTATATGGAAACCAATGACTATAACGGGTTTCAGCAAGAAGGTTTTGGTGCCATGCATATGACCGTGAAAAACGGTGTGCGCTGGTCTGCAGCGAATGCGTATTTAAGACCTGCTATGACCAGGCCTAACTTGGCAATAAAAACCGGTGTTCAGGTCAGCAAAGTGCTACTGGAAGGCAAAAAGGCTATTGGTGTCGAGCTTTATGAGAAAAACAATATTGCTCGCTTTTTTGTGAATAAAGAAGTGCTTTTAAGCGCAGGCTCTATTGGCTCTCCCCATATTCTGCAGCTATCGGGGATTGGCAACAGTGAGAGCTTATCTGCTGCAGGCATAGAAACTCAGCACGAGTTGCCTGGTGTCGGTGAAAACTTGCAGGACCACCTTGAGTTTTACTTTCAGTATCAGTGCAAAAAGCCGCTGACACTGAACAGTAAGCTCGGGCCTTTGAGCAAGTTGGCTATTGGTGTACGCTGGATTTTATTCAAAACCGGCTTAGGCGCGACTAATCATTTTGAGTCCTGCGGTTTTATTCGCTCGAAAGAAGGTATTGAGTGGCCGGATCTGCAATACCATTTTTTGCCGGCAGCCATTCGCTACGATGGCAAATCGGCTTTTGAAGGACATGGTTTTCAACTGCACATTGGGCACAATAAGCCGAAAAGCCGTGGTTGGGTTAAAGCGAAAAGCTCAGACCCTTTTACCGCTCCTGAGATTCAATTCAACTATTTGCAGCACCAGGACGACATTGAAGCATTTCGAGCCTGCGTACGATTATCCCGCGAGATTATTGCTCAACCAGCAATGGATGAGTATCGCGGTGAGGAAATACAACCCGGAAAAGACATTGTTACCGATGAGCAGATAGATGCTTTCGTGCGTGAAGCCGTAGAAAGTGCTTATCACCCTTGCGGCAGTTGTCGTATGGGTGCCGAAGATGACGACATGGCAGTGATTGACTCACAAATGCGTGTGCGGGGCCTGCAAGGGCTTCGGGTTATTGACTCGTCGGTTTTCCCGACGATTCCAAACGGCAACCTGAACGCGCCAACCATTATGGTCGCGGAGCGCTCGGCAGATATTATAAAGCATCAGAACCTGCCGAGAGCGGATGTTGATGTTTATAAAGACCCGCAATGGCAACAGTGTCAGCGCAGTGGTGAGGCCAAGCGGAGCGCGTCATGTTAACTCTTGTCAGTATTGGCATGCTGTTTTTCATGGCCATGGTGGTCTTTATTGTTGTGCGCTGGGGGCGGTTGAAACTTAACGGCCGCTATCCGGTATCTACATTGACCTTTATTGCTATTTTGTTTACCTCGGGTCTGGATGTCGGGCTAATCATGTTCCCGCTGACAGAGTTCCCGGTTTACGCCGATATAAAAGAAAACAGCGAGTACGCTTTTGCCAACCCTTTGGCTATTGAGTTTGGCTTTTGGGGCTTTCTGGTCTGGGCCATTTACTTTGTCACTTGTTTTTATTTCTGCGCAATTGAACCCAAAGTAAAATTCTTTGAGATCACCTGGGTTAAGTGGATTAATAACATCGTGATAATTGGCACCTGTGCTTTTACCGCACATTTGTTATTTGCCAACTTGAGCTGGTATTTACCCGGTATTGCGGTCAGCGAGGGCTTTCCCTGGTACTACGCGCTGATTGTTGGCGCTACTATTTTGTTCTCGGTATATTCCAGCACTGAACTGAAATTTGTAAAAATTCTGAGCTTATCGTCAGGTGGTCTCTTCTTTGCGCTGATTATTGGGCTTGGCAGTATTGCGCTGATGTCTAATAGTGTTTCTGCACCCGATTACTTTAGCACGTTACCCTTATTGACCGACTACTTTGAACATCTGCACCGGTTTGTTCTGCCGATTAATGATTACCATGCGTTTTATCTATTCTGGTGGTTTGCCTGGAGCATTATGATTGGTCAGTTTACTGCGCGCTTTGTTGGTAACATGCGCACCATCTGGCTGTTCTTAGCCATGCTGATATGGCCGTCCTTGTCCATTGGACTCTGGTTTAGTGTTTTATACTTATTCCACTTAAAAGGACTGGATACTTCAGGATTCATTAATCTGGCGATGGTGTTTGTTGGAATTGTTTTCGTGATCAACTCGTTGGATTCTTTGATCCGGCTTTATTCCGACAACCTGAACTTGACGGTGGCGCGTTTTGGCAAGCAAAAATATATGGCTCTACACGCCTTTTTGATGATGTCATTGACCGTGCTGTTCAGTGTTCAGTTTATAAAAATTCAGTGGGTTGGTGCGTTGGTTATTGGTATTGGTTTGTGTTGTTTTGTTTATATCGCACTGGGAAGACAGCAGCACCCGCTGCCTAAAACTGAGGCATTGGTTCCGTTGCCTGTTAAGAAGAAGTAGAAGCAAGAGGGTGTCTACGTGGACTATTGCTTAAACTCCACTTAACACCCTCTTGTTAGTGTCCATTGCTTAATCAAACGATCGGGACTTAAGAATCTCTGGTTTCAGGAAAGGTTTTTCACCGGTATTGTCATGGTCACCCAGAACCTTGCCATTGATCTCTTGTCCGTATAAAGACCACTGATAGAAATTCTTATATTTTTCTCTGGTTTCTTTTATTTCGCCAGTATAACGAGGATCTTGAGGGCGTTCGTGTGCATTGATGAAATAAGCGACATTCCAGGCTTCTTCATCACTTAAGCGGCCAGGCTGTCCTAGTGGCATATTGTTTTGAATGAATGAGGCCGCCGTGAAAATACGGGTCATTCCGGCTCCCCAGTTGTATGAGGTGTCACCCCAAAGAGGTGGAAATACCACTTGCCCATCTACTGTTTTACCGCCGCCATTTTGGCCATGACAAACAGCGCAGTTATCTTCATACACCTTTTTTCCGGCGTCGTAGCTTATGTTTTCAGGCATTTGTTTTCCTAAATGGCTAAAGCCTCGCCCGGCAATATTGCTGTCGTAAACTTTTGCACCCTTTGCCATGTATTGGTGATAGGCAACCATAGCTAACATATCGTCACTGCCATATTCGGGTGGCTTACCATTCATGGAAAATGAGAAGCAACCAGCAATGCGTTCTTCCAGCGAGTTTACGTGTTGGTTTTTACCACGAAAATCGGGAAGTGTTGTTGCTGCTGGCCAGACAGGCGCAGCCCAAGGTAGCCGACCTTCACCCATATGGCATGACTTACAGTCCATGTCGTTGAATACGTACTCACCACGGTACTGCTGAGTATTCATAAACATGTCGCGTCCTTTAAGAATGACTTTGCGTAGTTCTTTATGCAGGTTTGGGTCGTTCTCAATATCGCTTAAAGTTGGTGCTTCGTGAACATATTTTCCCTGTTCAAACTCAGGTAATTTGACCTCGCCTGGCGACTGAGATTGCGCGATAGCCAGCCCTGCTAAAGAAAGTCCAATTAAAGGTAATGTAATTTTTAATGAAGTATCCATAGTTGAGCTCCTATTCCGAGGCCGGTATTGAAGCAAGGTAAGCAGAAACCGCTTCTATCTGCTCATCGCTCAGGCGTTTTGCTACGGCTTCCATAAGCTGAATTTTGTCGGTTTTACGGTTGCCGGTTTTCCATGCATTAATCTGTTGTTTGATATAACTGGCATGCTGACCTGCGATGCCCGGAAAGTTTTCGTTAACGCCCCTGTTATTAGGTCCGTGGCAAGTACTGCAAGGCGGAATGTATTCACCCCAATCACCGACATTAACTAAGCGTTCACCCTGTTGAATTAACTCTGAATCCGCATTATCTGCGCTGCTCGTGGTTTTATCTAAACTTGCGTAATAAGCAGCAATATCTTCCAGTTGTTGGTCGCTGAAATTATCGATGTTCATGGACATGACGGCATTGTTTCGGTCGCCAGTTTGGTAGGCTTTTAACTGCCGATACAGATATTGTTCATTCATGCCAGCGATATAAGGAAATGCTCCGGCGGCATTACCTTCACCGTTAGGCCCATGGCAAGCCATACAGGGGGCACCGCTTCCGTCACCTTTCATTGATAACTGCTGACCTGATTCCGGATCGCCTTTAGCCGAAACACTCAGGGAAGCTCCCAGAAGTAGAGCACTCAGAATGCAATTTACGACTAGCCCTTGTTTATTATTCATAGTAATACCCTATATTTAATGACGAGTATGATAGTTAGTATAGTAGCAAATAATATATTATAACCATACTATTTGTATGGTTATTAACAAAGGATTGAATTATGAGACTTTCGAGGATGGCAGTCGCATTGTGCTTAGGTGGTTTACTGAACATTTCAGCACAAGCGGAAACAAATTTATCGAGTCAGTTGTTTATTAATGCAAGTAATATTCAGCAGAAAGGGCAAGTCTCAAATAGAGAAGGTTGGGAACTGGAGTTAAAGCGGTTCTATCTCGATTTTAGCCATAAGTTTGATGAAAACTGGAGCTCGGTAGTAACAACGGATGTCCAATGGCGTCGGCAACAGGACCCTACCGATGTTTGGTTCCGTCACGCTTATGTACAACGTAAGTTGCCGGATAACCAATTTTTGCAGCTTGGTGTGGCACCATTACCATGGATTGACTATATCGCCCGAAAAGTGGGCTACCGTTATATAGATCCAAGTCTGACGCCAATGAATCAGTTTGCCGGGCCCACTGATTTAGGCGTTCATTACTCGAATAAAAATGACGATGTCAGTTATGCCGTATCAATTATGACTGGCGGCGGTTTTAAGAAACCAAGAGTAGGGGATTCAGTCGACGCAGAAGCCTATGTAGCCTGGCATATTGCGCCGGGGCTGGATATTGCTGTTGGTGGGTACCGTGGTGCTCGCACTCAGGACAAAGGTGACGCACCTAAGATTAATACCGCGGAGCGCTTTAATGCCTCTATCAATTACCAGGTAAAGAGGATCCGCCTTGGGGTTGAGTACGTTCACAATAATAATTGGGGACAGGTAGCAAGCCTTGTAAAAGATGCTAAAAGTGGCTGGGGAGGCTGGGCGAGTTATCGTTACGCACCAAAGCAGTCGGTATTTCTGCGGTATGACGCAACAAAGCCAAGTCGTCGTTTAAATCCGGGCTATGAGAAAGATTATATTCAGGTTGGTTGGGACTGGAAAGTTGCACCCTATTTGACAGTAGCTATTGTTGGTAAACGTATGAAAGAAACTAGCGATAATTTCGAAAGAGAGTCTAACGAATTCGGACTGTGGAGCATGTGGAACTATTAGTTTAAAGCGGCCTTAGTGTATTGACTAGGGCCGCATAAAGCCGTTTAACTTATGTTTAATCCCCAGTCGTTATAAGCTGCTTGTGCCAGCTCATCCCGGAACTTAGGGTCGGCGATATGAATAAGCTCACGTGCTCGTTCGCTCATGCTCTTGGCGCGTAAATTAGCAACGCCATGTTCAGTGACAATGTAGTGCACATGGGCGCGAGTGGTGACCACGCCGGCGCCCGGAGCAAGCAAAGAACTAATACGTGACACTGTTCCGCCGCAGGCCGTTGAAGGCAGAGCAATAACCGAGCGACCGCCTTCCGACAAGCTGGCACCGCGAACAAAATCCATTTGACCGCCGACGCCAGAATATATTTTAGTGCCAATAGAGTCTGCACAGACTTGCCCACTCAGGTCGACTTGCAAGGCGCTGTTTATGGACATAACCTGTTTATTCTGGCGAATAACAGAGGTGTCATTGGTGTATTCAACATCAAGGAAGAAGACTTCCTGGTTGTCATCAACAAAGTCATAAAGTGCCTGGGAGCCCATCGCAAAAGTGGTGACAATGCGCCCACGGTGCTTACGTTTGCGGCTGTTGTTTATGACGCCACGTTCAACCAGCGGTAGTACGCCGTCAGAGAACATTTCGGTGTGAATTCCTAAGTCTTTGTGATGATGAAGACAAGCTAAAGTCGCGTCTGGTATGGCGCCAATACCCATTTGCAAACAATCCCCGTCATTAATAAGGCCGGCAACGCGCTCACCAATTTTTTGCGTTACAGGGTTTTGTGGTGGTTGGTTGTGCAGTGGAATAGGAGCCGCTTCTTCGTAATAACGGTCAAATCGCTTTAACGAGACTAACGCATCGCCATGTGTGCGCGGCATGTTGGGGTTGATCCAGGCGACGACTTTCTTCGCCACTTGCAATGCGGCCCGCGTTGCTTCAACCGAAATACCTAAACTGCAATTACCGTGTTTATCCGGCGGTGACACCTGAATGATTGCGGCATCCAGCGGCTGTTCGCCAGAGCGAAACAGCTTGGGAATTTCAGAGAGAAAAATGGGTACATAGTCGGCTAGCCCTTGATTCACCGCCTGCCGAGTTGAGGCCCCAACAAAGAAAGCACGTTGGCGGAGGTGCCCTTTAAGCTCCGGGTCGCAGAGTATCTCGCTGTACTCTGTATGCAATTGCAACAACGTCAGGTCTTTGCGCTGAGTAGCGATCTCTTTCAGACCTTCCAGAAGTTTATAAGGGGTGGCAGCCATCGACTGGCACCAGATGACATCGCCATCGTTGAGAATTGACAGGGCTTCTACCGCTGAGTTTACCTTCATTACTGCTTCCTTTTTAAGCGAGAAGTATTGAGCGAGATCAGAAGTATAACCGCTTTGACGGTGAGGGTATTTACCCAGTAAGTAATACCTACTGGGTTTCTAGAGGTTTGTTAAGCCGTTAAGTACTTCGCATGGAAGCGAAGTTGAGCTTCGATAAACGACGAGATGAAGTAATAGCTGTGGTCATAACCGTCGTGTAAATGAACAGTACCGCCACCGTTAGCTTCGTTAATTGCGTCTTTTAAGTTCTCTGGTTTTAACTGCTCTTCTAAAAATCCGTCAGCTAAGCCCTGGTCAATTCGAATTGGCAGCCTTTGTCCCTTAGACTTTATGATTTCAACGGCGTCGTATTGCTTCCATTGTTCGCGGTCGTCGCCTAAATAAGCGCTAAAGGCTTTTTCACCCCAGGGACATTGCGTTGGGTTCGTAATTGGTGAAAATGCGGAAATACTAGTGTAGCGGTTACTGTTACGTAACCCGATAACCAAAGCACCGTGTCCGCCCATAGAGTGACCGGCAATAGCGCGCTTGTCGCTAACTGGCAACTCGGCCTCAACCAATTCCGGAAGCTCTTTCACAATGTAGTCGTACATTTGATAATGCGGCTTCCACGGCTCTTCAGTCGCGTTGACGTAAAAGCCTGCACCTAAACCTAAGTCATAAGCGCCGTCTGCATCGTCGGCTACGCCGTTTCCACGTGGGCTGGTATCGGGAATTATGAGTGCGATACCAAGCTCTGTGGCAACACGCTGTGCCCCGGCCTTTGTCGAAAAGTTTTCGTCAGTGCAGGTTAAGCCCGATAAAAAATAAACCGCCGGAACTTCTGCTTTTTCTGCGCGCAATGGCAAAAAGACACTGAACTGCATAGTGCAGCTCAGTGTTTCAGAGTCATGTTCAAAGCGCAGCTGACGACCGCCAAAACAGCGGGTTTCGCTAACTTGTTTCATCACTGACTCCATTAATAATGAATGACTGAGCGAATCGACTTACCTTCATGCATTAAGTCGAACGCTTCATTAATGTCTTCTAACGGCATGGTATGGGTAATAAAGGTATCTAAATCAAACTTACCGTCCATGTATTGTTTAACATAGTCAGGCAGTTCGGTACGGCCTTTAACGCCACCAAAGGCGCTACCACGCCATACACGGCCTGTAACAAGCTGGAACGGGCGGGTAGAAATTTCTTCACCGGCGCCGGCCACACCAATAATGACGGACTCGCCCCAGCCTTTGTGGCAGCACTCTAATGCTGCGCGCATAACGTCAACGTTACCAATGCACTCGAACGAGAAGTCGACACCGCCATCGGTCATATCAACGATGACTTCCTGAATCGGTTTGTCGTGTTCGGTTGGGTTCACAAAGTCGGTCGCGCCTAACTCTTTGGCAATTTTTTGTTTGTCGTCGTTCACATCAATGGCAATAATGCGAGAAGCTTTGGCTTGCACTGCACCGATAATAACAGCCAGGCCAATACCGCCTAGCCCAAATACAGCCACTGTATCGCCTTCCTGAACCTTGGCTGTGTTCTTAACGGCGCCCATGCCGGTAGTAACACCACAACCTAGCAAGCAGACTTTTTCTAATGGAGCCTCTTTAGGAATTTTAGCCAGTGAAATTTCTGGTAATACAGTGTACTCAGAAAAAGTTGACGTACCCATGTAGTGATAAATAGTCTCGCCGTCTTTTGAAAAACGGCTGGTACCGTCCGGCATTAAGCCCTTACCCTGAGTGGCACGAACCGCCTGACACAGGTTGGTTTTCCCTGAGGTGCAGAACTTACATTCACCACATTCTGCGGTGTATAAAGGAATAACATGGTCACCGACTTCAACTGAAGTGACGCCTTCGCCGACAGACTCAACAATGCCGCCGCCTTCGTGGCCTAATACCGATGGGAAAATGCCTTCAGGATCTTTACCTGACAAGGTGTAAGCGTCAGTGTGGCAGACACCGGTTGCGATAATACGCACGCGTACTTCGCCTTTTTTCGGTGGTGCAACATCAATGGTTTCTTCTTTCAGCGGTTCGCCCGGACCCCAGGCAACCATAGCGCGTGACTTAATCGTTTCCATGATGATTCCTTATAAAGTTTGATTCGTCTTCTAATTACGTAAAAGCGTAGCCTAAGTTTAACTTTTTCTCATAAGCAGGTAATCTACTGTTTTTACAAATTACTTTTTCATTAATGAAATAATGGTGCAGTATGAAGCCTTGGCAGGGAATTAGTGAATTTGCGGCAGTGGCTGAACAGCATAGTTTTACCGCAGCGGCTCACCAATTGGGGCTATCGGTGGCACAGGTAAGCCGAAATATTGCAGCGCTTGAGCAAAGGCTGCAGATGCAACTCCTGTATCGTTCAACTCGAAGTGTCAGTTTAACAGAAGAGGGAAAACTCTACTTACCCCATTGCCAGCACCTCGTTGCTAGTCTGCGAGATGCCGATCAGGCCATTCAGCAACGCACACAACAGCCGCAGGGCTTAATTCGTATTACCGCACCGGTCTACTATGGTGAGCGGTTTATTGCACCTCTTTTAAATAATTTTTTGCAGATTTATTCGGATTGCCGTCTGGATTTACAGCTGACAAACGAGCAGGTCGACTTAATTGAAGGCAGTTATGATGTGGCTATACGTTTAGGGCAACTGGGGAATCCGAGGCTACGCGCCCGGAAACTAGGGTCACGTCGGCATTTTGTCGTAGGCTCACCGGCTTATTTTAGTCAATTTGGATGCCCGCAAAACATTGATGACTTGGATCAGCATCGCTGTTTTACCGGAACGGTTAAGCAATGGCGTTTTGAGGTTGATGGCAAACTGGAAACTGTGCGGCCGGAGCCTTACTTGCATTGCAACAATGGCCTGGCACTTCGTGATGCGGCAATAAAAGGTTTGGGATTAGCAATGTTGCCGGATTATTACGTGAAAGAATCATTGACTAAGGGGCAGTTGAACGAAGTTTTAGCAGACTTTCGACAGCCGGATGATGGTATTTGGGCTTTGTATCCGGAAAATCGCCAGGTGATTCCCAAAGTACGGGTGCTGCTGGACTATTTGTCAGGGAATTTATCAGGAAGTTTATCCGAAAATTTAGTACTGGAGAAATAGAGAACTTAGATAAAAAAAGTGGTGGTTGCTACTGGGCTCGAACCAGTGACCCTCGCCTTGTAAGGGCGATGCTCTCCCAACTGAGCTAAGCAACCATCCTGAAGGTCTGCAACTACTAAGGGGAAGAAGAGAAGTGGTGGTTGCTACTGGGCTTGAACCAGTGACCCTCGCCTTGTAAGGGCGATGCTCTCCCAACTGAGCTAAGCAACCATTCTCACTGTGACACTTCTGCGTCGTTGCGAGGTGGCATTATAGGGCGCAGATATAAACTGTCAAATAAAAATTGCTAACTTTGGTTCGTTTGCTGACATTTTAATCACTTCGAATAGCAGATGCGTCAAGCGCTCAGTCTTGATAAACTTGCGCTCATTAAATTGACCGGTTTCAAAGAAAGGAATAAACATGAGTGTGGTAACGCGTTTTGCACCCAGCCCGACTGGGTATTTGCACGTTGGTGGTGCCCGTACGGCATTGTATTCATGGTTAGTTGCAAAGGCACAGGGCGGAGAGTTCGTGCTGCGTATAGAAGATACTGACCGTGAACGTTCAACTCAGCCTGCTATCGATGCCATTTTAGAAGGTATGGAATGGCTGGGTTTAAGCTGGGATCGCGGACCTTATTACCAAACTCAGCGTTTTGAGCGCTATAAAGAGCTTATCGATAAGCTTTTGGAAGAAAACAAAGCTTACAAATGCTATTGCTCAACTGAGCGCTTAGAAAAAATGCGTGAGGAGCAAATGGCGGCCGGTGAAAAGCCTCGTTACGACGGTCATTGTCGTGATAATCCGAATGTCAGCGGTGATAAGTACGTGATCCGCTTCCGTAACCCGCAAGACAGCAGTGTGGTTTTTGATGATCACATTCGTGGGCGCATTGAGTTCGCTAATACCGAACTGGATGACTTGATCATTGCCCGTACTGACGGTACGCCGACTTATAACTTCTGTGTGGTCGTTGACGACTGGGACATGGATATTACTCACGTAGTGCGTGGTGAAGACCATATTAATAACACCCCGCGCCAGATTAATATCTTAAAAGCCTTAGGCGCGCCAGTACCTGAATACGCTCACGTGTCGATGATTCTGGGTGACGATGGTAAAAAACTGTCAAAACGTCATGGTGCGGTCAGTGTTATGCAGTATCGCGATGACGGCTATGTGCCGGAAGCAGTCGTGAATTACTTAGCACGCCTGGGCTGGTCTCACGGTGATCAGGAAATATTCAGTCGTGAAGAGCTGGTTGAGTACTTTAAGCTGGATGACGTTAACAAAGCAGCGTCAGCGTTTAATACCGAAAAGCTTAATTGGTTAAATCAGCACTACATGAAAACGTTACCGGCGGAAAAAGTTGCTCCGCAGTTGCAATGGCAGTTTGACCAAATTGGCGTGGACACAAGCAATGGTCCAGCGCTAGAGCAAGTTGTATCGTTGCAGGCTGACCGGGTAAAAACCTTAAAAGAAATGGCTGCCATTAGTCGCTACTTTTTTGAGTCAGTAGAAGAATTTGACGAAAAAGCGGCGAAGAAGCATTTACGTCCAGTGGCGAAAGAGCCTTTATTGAAAGCAAAAGAACTGCTTGATGCCGTAAGCGACTGGAGTGCTGAGTCTATCCAGGCCGCGATCAATCAGACAGCCTCTGATTTAGACGTAGGTATGGGTAAAGTCGGTATGCCGCTGCGTGTTGCAGCAACGGGCGGGGGTAACTCTCCTTCGTTAGATGTGACGCTGGAACTTATCCCTCAAAATACGGTTCTGGCACGCATTGATCTTGCGTTAGAGTTTATCGCAAACCGCGAAAATGCGTAAGTTGCCGCGTTGAATTGAATGCGTAGCCTTTGCCTTGCAACGGGCTACGCAAATCGCTTGAGAAGTCGAGCCACCATTGGATGCTCGAAAGGGCGTTTTAGAGTAATCGCATAGAAGTGTTCGAACACGTTGGGCAGAGTCAGGTAGCGTTTTAACTGCCCGCTGTTTAATTCATCTCTTACCACAACATCCGGAATCACCGCCAACGCTCCGGTATCACGCGCCAGTAGTCGCAACATTGCCATATCGTCTGCCTCGGCAAGTACCCGTGGTTGCCATTTGTATTCAGCGCTTAACATATCGAAAGCCGCACGCTGGGGCATGTTTTCCGGCGGGAGAACCCAGTTTTTGTTACGTAAAGAGGCATCTGTGAGGTGTTTTATCTCGCGCCCCGGAGGCCCTATAACGGATACCGGTTGACGCGCTAATAGGCGGCTTTGCCATAATTGCTTGTCACTGCCCCGTACGTTGGTATTTGCCAACGCAAGGTCAATTTGGTGGTTAGCCAACTCATTAAATAACTGGTCTGGGGTCATTGAGTGTAAGCGGTATTGCACTTCCTGCTGGTGTACTAAGTCGCTGATAAATGCTTCGACAAAGTTACGTGACATAGTCGAGGCATGGCCAATTCGAATCACTAAATCGGCACCGTCCATTCCCTGCTTCAGTTGTTTGACCAGATTCTCACCTTCGTGGAAAATCCGGTTGGCGTACTGACGAGCTATATACCCTGCTTGAGTTAGTACTAGCTGGCGCCCCTGACGTTCAAACAAAGGTGTGCCTAACCATTCTTCCAACTGTTTTATTTGCGCCGATAAAGCCGATTGCGACACATGAAGTTTTTGAGCGGTTTGGGTTAAATGGCCACTTTCCGCAACATGCCAGAAGTAAAAGAGATGTTTGTAATTCATAGCTGCTAGCAACCGTTCTTTAAAATAGAACAATATTATACTTTATATCTATTTTACTTAACATTAAAGACACCCCCATAATTGCCTCAAACAAAATACCCAGGATGCATCAATGACTGAATGGTTGACATTATCTGGCGTTCGCCCGGTATTATTGGCTCTGGTGGCTTTGTTAGCCCTGGTAGTCACGCGCTACGCTGTCACAAACTTTCGACTGGACCCGCGCCGTCGTTCTTTCGTTTCTAAATTGGTTGGTTGCTTAGTAGCGGTACTCGTACTGATTGTAAGTAACCACATTGTTGTTTTCTTTGTGGCATGGATGAGCATCAGCCTGCAACTGCATAGACTGCTGATGTTTTACCCTGAGCGTGACAGAGCGGTACTGGCGGCTCATAAAAAATTCATTCTTGCACGCTGCTCAGAAGCTTTTTTAGGCACGGCTTTTGTCCTTATGTATCTCAACACGGGCAGCTTTCAATTAGACACTATACTCAAGCAGTTTGCTACGGCACCTACCACTATCACCCAGCACATTGCTGCACTCTGTCTGGTTATGGCGGCATTGATAAAGTGCGCTCAGTTGCCCCTGCATGGCTGGCTCATTCAGGTCGTTGAAGCCCCGACACCCGTTTCCGCATTATTGCACGCAGGCATTATTAACCTTGGCGGCTTCTTGCTGCTGGTTACCGTGCCTTTATGGAGCAATAGTGTTTTGGCGGTGTGGTTATTGTGTCTGGTATCGGCTGCTTCGTGCTGTTTTGCTGCATTAATTATGGCGACACGTATCAGCATCAAGGTTCGTCTGGCATGGTCAACCTGCGCGCAAATGGGTCTGATGCTGCTGGAAATAGGTCTCGGATACTACGACTTAGCCTTGCTTCATTTGGTTGCACACTCTGTTTATAAAGCTCATGCCTTTTTATCGGTTAGCGAAGTTGCTGTCATTAAGCAGCCTCAGGCGCGCTCAATATTACGGGTGAGCCTGGTATTTCTGGCTTTTCAGGCACTCATAGCTGCTACCTGCTGGTGGTTACTGGGTGATCCGAAGTGGTTACCGTCGGCCCTACTAGCCATGGCGTTAGCGACTATTTGGATGAATCTCCACCAATGGCTGTTGCGAGTGGGTGTTTCAGTGCTGGCGATAGTTGCTTACCTGTCTCTTGGGACGCTGGTACAACAAGTTGTGGAGCCGCAACCGCCGTTTAACAGCTTGCTGCTGGAGCCGGTTATTACCGTGCTGTTCAATATCTTCGCTTTTACATATTGGTTGGTGCACCACACGCCATCGCGTCGTCTGAGCCAACGATGGTTTATCACGTTGAACGCCGGACTTTATTTGGATGAGTGGCTGACGCGGCTAGTGCTGTGGTTGTGGCCCAGTCATCCCATTCGTTATTACCAACGGCGTAGCCGACAAGAGGGGCGCTTATGATCACCGTCAGTCGTTTTGTGTCTATCGCGGAACAAGTCAGTCAGTCCATTGCGCCACAGTGGCCCTTGTCTCAATGGATAGCGGTTAACCCTTTCTGGCATTATCGCCAGCAACCGGTTAGCGGTGTCGCTGCAAGTTGGCGCTACTGTGCGGGGAGTCGACTGCTAATGAGCCCTGACTTTTATTGGCAGCAGTGGCAGCAAAATCAAATTGCCCCAGAATTAGTGACCGAAGACATGGTGCGGGAACTGGAGCAACGAACTCAGTCGCGTGAGTTGCTGCCGCAGTGGCGAAATCTAAGCCAGTGGGTGGATAAATATCAGCAGCGTCGCCGAAAAATGCGCTGGAATGACGAAGTGGTGCTGCAAATTAGCCAGACCTGCGGCTTGTTTATGCAGTTTCCCACGCGCTTCCAGCAAGCGGGTAAGGACAGCTCGTTGTATCAACATTGGTTAACGATTTCTCGTGCTGATCGCGGTATTGAAACCTTGATGGACGAAGCCGACTTAAACGATTTATTTGCAGAGCTCCCGGATGATCCCCATGAGCTTATTAGCGTCTGTCAGGCGAGCTTTTTAAGCGATGCGTCTGACTATGCACTGCGCTGTTACTGCCAGGCTCTTATCAGTGATTTGTGGGGCTGGGCTGCAGCTTTGGCTTATCAGGACGCCCGCCAGCAGAGCCAATGGGTATTTGAGTTGTTATGCATTCGACTGGCCTGGGAGTACATTCTTTGGCAACTGGCTGAGCGAACCAACACGGCTGTGTATCAGCAGTTGCAGCAAGCACTTGCGGCGCAGATAGAAAACTGTGAAGGGCAAGTGTCCCATATTGAAGAATATAACGACGCTCTGTGGCAGTGGCAGACGGCTTATGAACGCTCACAGTTGAAGACACTGAAATTTAGCCCGGCGAACTCAGGTAAAGCTGCGAACGAAACCTCGGTGGTGCAAGCGGTGTTTTGTATCGATGTACGTTCTGAACGTTATCGTCGTGCGCTAGAACAGGCAGGGGAGCGCTTGGGGGTGAGTACACAAAGTAAAGGCTTTGCCGGCTTTTTTGGTGTGCCTCTGGCGGTTCAGACGAAAGAGCAGAACGTTCCCCATGCGCCAGGTCTGTTGCAGCCAGCCTATTACGTTAAGGCACCGGAGCGTAAGCATTCGGTTATGTCTTTACTCAGTAACCTGTTTAATACGCCAGTTTCGATGTTCAGCGGCGTTGAAGCACTTGGACTTGGCAAGTTGAAAGAGTTGCTGACCGGCGCGCCCGGAAAGCTGGCAACCGCCGATGATACTGCCGTTTCCGGCAGCGCTATTTTTCAAGCTGACGGTCAGGCGTCAGTAGAGTCTTTGGTGAGCTTATGCGAGCAGGCATTGGCGGGTATGCAGTTCGACTCGTTCGGGAAGCACGTGATCCTGGTAGGGCACGGTTCACATCACAGTAATAATGCTCAGCGTGCAGGGCTCAACTGTGGGGCTTGTGGCGGTCAGTCCGGCGCCTTAAGTGCCCGGGTATTAACCCGTTTATTAAACGATGTGGAAATCCGAAAGCAACTCATTGACCGGGGAGTTCAGCTCCCCTCGGACACTCGGTTCTATTCAGCGCTGCATGAAACAGTAACCGACAAGGTGGTGTGGTTATCCGATTCCGTACCGGATCAGGTTAAGTGTTTATTCAGCAACGCCACAGAGGCATTAAACACATCGACCGATGGGTCAGCTAAACAGCTTAAAGAGCAGGCAAACCATTGGGCGGAACTGCGTCCGGAGTGGGGGTTAGCCGATAATAATGTGCTGTTTTTCGGACGAGCTAGCCGATTAACGTCGTCGGAAACGGTTGGCAGTAACTTTTTGCATGACTATTACAGCGAGCGCGACCCTAAAGGAACATTACTGACACAACTGTTGAGCGCTCCGGGGTTGGTCGCCAACTGGATAAACTGGCAGTACTACTGCTCGGTGACCGATCCGAAACAGCTGGGTAGCGGCAACAAGTTGCTGCACAACCGGGTCGCGAATGACATTGGTATTTTCGAAGGAAATGGTGGTGACTTGCGTCAGGGACTAGCTTGGCAATCGGTGCACGACGGTAGTGACTTTGTACACCGACCGGTGCGGCTGCAGGTGATTATTGAAGCCGATGAAGCCACCATTCAGCGTGCGTTAGCTGGTGCTACCGCGTTTAACGAATTATTTCAGCAGCAGTGGATCAATCTGTATCGGCTGAATGCAGGAGGTGAGTTATGCCAAGTAACAGCAGAGTAACGCCAGCTAACGGGGTAACCTGTTATACCTTTAAAGAACTTTACGACCATGTACGCTCACGGCCTTTTAATCAGCCATTTGCTCTACGTTACGTTGATGGCAGTGTTGATCACGGCCTGAATTCGGAAGAGGGCATGAAAGAGAGTTTACGTGCTCACGACAATCCATATTTAAAGCAGCCCGTGGTTATCGAGTGGTAAGTGGTCTTTAGTACACTTATCTAATAATGGCAGCCAGTACTTTTGTGTTAAGCATAATTACTCAAGTATAGGTACTTGGTTGCCAACTTTTCCTGCCTATTTTATTTAGCCCAAAAATCTCAATAAAATCCTTTGCCAAATTGAGTGCAATTCTGGTTACAATAGCCTTTAGTTCTCTCCACTTTGTTTATATAGAAGCTTTAACCTCTATATAGGCTTATTGCGATGCCTAAAATTTGGTGGAAGCGTCTTATCAGGCTACCGGGATCATGGGATAAATAATGCCAGATATAAAACACTTGATTGAAAATAACAAAGCGTGGGCAGAAGAGCAGGTAAAAAAAGATCCTGATTTTTTCAAACGTTTAGTGGGTCAGCAGTCTCCCGAATACTTGTGGATAGGTTGCTCTGACAGTCGGGTTCCGGCGAATGAAATTGTCGGCATGGCGCCGGGTGAACTTTTCGTTCACCGAAATGTGGCAAACCAGGTCATTCAGACCGACTTTAACTGCTTATCAGTTATTCAATTCGCTATTGAAGCGCTTAAAGTACGGCATATTCTTGTTGTTGGTCATTACGGTTGTGGTGGTGTGAAGGCGGCAATTGAGAGTAAACCCCATGGTTTGGTTGACCATTGGCTGTATCCTATTCGCGACGTTTACCGTGAGCATGCAGAAGAGTTAGAACGGTTGAATGAAAGTGACCAGCTTGATCGTTTGTGCGAGTTAAACGTGGTGGAGCAGGTTAAAAACCTGGCAAAAACTAATGTAGTTCAGGAAACCTGGGATAAAGATCAGCCATTGACGATACATGGTTGGGTTTATCGGTTGGATAACGGCTTAGTCAATGATATGAATGTATCGGTTTCGAGCCGGGAAGGGTTGGAGCAGGTTTACCACGTTTACCATCAAAAATTGCCAAAAGCGGTTCGTAGTTAAGATTTGATGAATTACTGAGCAAACTGCAATAAAAATGCTCAAACAACAGTATTTTTAGAAAAAATAGTTGACACATTAGCTCAGGTCACAATAGAATGCGCCCCGCTGTCAGGGCAGTCTGAGACTGTTAAGTGCGGGGCTATAGCTCAGCTGGGAGAGCGCTTGCATGGCATGCAAGAGGTCAGCGGTTCGATCCCGCTTAGCTCCACCAAGTTGTTTTGGTAAAGCACACTGGTAGTAATAAGTATTTGGTTGCGTCCCCTTCGTCTAGTGGTCCAGGACACCGCCCTTTCACGGCGGTAACAGGGGTTCAAATCCCCTAGGGGACGCCATTCAAATGCTGAAGTGTAAAAAGTAATAACTGCGTCCCCTTCGTCTAGTGGTCCAGGACACCGCCCTTTCACGGCGGTAACAGGGGTTCAAATCCCCTAGGGGACGCCATTACTTTTAAACACTTAAGAATTAAGTCCATGGGTCCCCTTCGTCTAGTGGCCTAGGACACCGCCCTTTCACGGCGGTAACAGGGGTTCAAATCCCCTAGGGGACGCCACTTAAATCAACCGCCCGCAGGCGGTTTTTTTGTTTCTGGCTTTCACTACTTCGCCAACTCCAGCAAATAGGGCTCCAGAAAATCAGCTATCTTTGGCTGGGCTTCAGCGGTGGGATGAATACCATCGTCCTGCACGTAATCGGCATTGGTGGCTATCTTTTCCATAAAGAATGGTATTAGCGTTACATTTTCTTCTTTTGCAACTTCTTCAAATACTTGGCGGAACTGTTCTGCAAAACGTTGGCCATAGTTAGGCGGTACCATAACCTGACTTAAGCCGACTTTAACGCCTTGTTGCTGCGCCTGGTCGATGATTTGTTTTAAATTCGAGCGAACTGTGTTTAGGTCGAACCCACGAAGGCCATCATTACCGCCTAGCTCGATAAATAAAGCATCGGGCTTGTGACGCTCTAAAACGCCTTCTAAGCGGCGCAAGCCACCACGAGTGGTCTCGCCACTAATACTGGCGTTAATGATGTTAATATCGGGGTGAGAGCTCTCCCAGCGACGATCTAACTCGGCAACCCAGGTTTGCTCCTGAGAAAGCCCATAACCGGCGCTTAAGCTGTCACCTAAAACAACAAGTGAGACATTTGCGGAAACGCTGCGTATAACCAACAACAGCGCTAAAAATAAACACGTTTTCAAAAGGAAGTTTTTCATCTTATGCTCATTCAAGCTCAACAACTGGAAAAAACCGTAGACACCTCTGAGGGTCCATTACAGATTCTGCAGCCAATTAACGTCAGTATCAATGCCGGTGACACCGTAGCCATTGTTGGCGCTTCCGGTTCCGGTAAGTCGACGCTATTGTCACTACTGGCGGGTTTAGACCTCGCATCCTCCGGAGAGGTTCTTATAGAGAACGAAAAATTAAGCGAATTGGATGAGGAGCAGCGCGCAAAAGTTCGTGCTGACAAAGTCGGATTCATTTTTCAGTCGTTCTTATTGGTGCCAAGCTTAAGTGCCTTGGAGAACGTTATGCTTCCGGCAGAACTGGCTGGTCATAAAGGCGCAGAGAAAGAAGCCAGAGAATTACTGGCGAAGGTTGGGCTGGAAGATCGCTGGCATCACTATCCAAATCAGTTATCTGGTGGCGAGCAGCAGCGAGTAGCTATTGCCAGAGCCTTTGTCGGACAACCGAAGATTCTTTTTGCCGATGAACCAACGGGTAACCTCGATTCGAAAACCGGTGGAAAAGTCGAAGAGCTGTTATTTGATTTAAACAAGGATTACGGGACCACGCTGATTGTGGTAACTCATGATCAACGGCTTGCAAAGCGCTGTCAGCGCGTGTTGCAAATGGAAGCGGGGCAGTTATCGGAGGCAGCTCAGGATGTGGCATAAAATTTCATTTCGTTTGCTGAAGCATGAGCTGAAACGAGGTGAGCTGACAATTATGGCTCTGGCAATTATTTTGTCAGTCACTGCCGTGTTGTCACTGTCCATTTTCAGCGATCGCTTACAGGCGGGGCTAACAGAGCGTAGTAGTGAGTTTCTGGCTGCGGACAGAGTATTGAGCTCGCGGCGGGATATCCCGCAAGAGTGGTTAGATCAAGCCGGCCAAATGAATTTAAAGACTTCCTGGAAAGTTGTGTTTAACTCCATGGCGTTTGCTGATGAGAACATGACCCTGGTGGACATTAAAGCGGTCAGCGATGGTTACCCTTTACGGGGCCAGCTGGAAATTGCTGATGAGCCTTTTGGGCAAGGTTATGTGGCCGAAGGTTTGCCTGCAGAAGGTGAGGCATGGGTAGCTTCCCAGTTATTTCAGGCGCTTCAGTTAGACATCGGTGATGACATTGAGGTTGGCAACAGCAGCTTCAAGGTAACGAAAGTTGTTACCTATGAGCCGGACGTTGGTTTTTCAGTGTTTACTGATAGTCCGAACGTTATTATTCGACATTCACAACTGGAAGAAACGGGCTTAATCCAGCCCGGTAGCCGAGTGCGTTTTAACGTCTTAATGGCCGGCGAGCCAGACGCGATTGATGCGTATGAAGACTGGTTGCTACCACGTCTGAATGACGACACTCATAGCTGGCGTAGCATAGAAGATGGTGACAGTCCGTTGTCGCGTTCTTTGAATCGTGCTGAGCGTTTTATGATGCTGGCCAGCCTGCTCGGTGTGGTACTGGCTGCTACAGCGGTGGCAGTAGCGGCGCAGCGCTATTGTCAGAGAAATTACGATGTGGTTGCCATATTCAAAACCTTAGGGGCCAGCCGCCAGCAGATTCGTCGTATCTTTTTACTTCATTTGCTACTGCTTACAGCTGCCAGTGTGGCGGTGGGTATGGCGCTTGGCTGGACCATTCAATATGTGGTCATTGAATGGGTGGCACAGAAGCTCGATGCGACATTGCCTCAAGCCGGATGGCAGCCTTACGCACTAGCCGGAGCGACCGGTGTTATCAGCGCGGTTATGTTTACCCTGTACCCATTATTCAGGTTGGTATCGATTCCACCGCTACGCGTATTGCACCGTCAATTGACGGCTGGTAATGCGGTGCGTTGGTTGCAGTGGGTACTGAGTGGCGGAACCATTTACGCACTGCTAGTGATTTACAGTCAGCAATGGTGGCTTTCCACGGCCTTGTTTGCCGGTGGCGCAGTTGCTGCTGTTATTTTACTGGGGCTGGGTCGTTTGTTTATTTCAGCCAGCCGTAAAGCGGGAATGCAAGCCGGTAGTAGCTGGCGCCTGGCAATGGCTGGGCTGCAACGCAGAGCCGCAGCAAATAGCGTTCAAATGCTGAGCTTTTCAACGGCCATTATGCTGTTGTTGCTTGTCATTGTTTTACGGAACGATTTACTGGAAGACTGGAAACGTCAGCTACCTGCTGATGCGCCAAATTACTTCGCTATTAACATCGCTCAGGACAATGTTGATGACATGCAGTCGATGTTCGAGCGGGAAAATATTCCGTCGACCGATCTCTATCCGATTGTGCCGGGCCGTTTAACCCATATTAACGGGGAGAAACTCGAAGACGAAGTTACCAAAGAGGATCGTGACGAGGAAGTCTCTGATGAAGACGCGTCAGAAAGTGACGGTCGCGAAGGTATAGGCAGGGAGCTCTCTTTAACCTGGCGTGACAGTTTGCCTCCTAACAACGAACTTACCGCCGGAGAGTGGTGGGGCGACAATGCCGAACCTCAGGTCTCGGTGGAGCTGAATGTATCAGAACGACTGGATATTAAAGTCGGTGATGAACTACGCTTTAACTTAGGTGGCGAAGAGTTCACTGTGCCGGTGACCAGCTTGCGTAAAGCTGACTGGAATACATTGCAGCCAAACTTTTACATGATCTTCAATACCTCGACTCTGGAAGATTTTCCGGCGACTTATATCACCAGTTTCAGGCTGGATGAAGAACGTAAAAGTGAACTGTATGAGCTGTTCAAACCCTTCCCGCAGGCATCCTTAATTGATTTGGATGCCATGATAGATCAAATACGGGAAGTGATAGGGCAGGTGAGTTTAGCCATTGTGTTCGTACTGGTACTTGTGATTATTGCTGGTGCTCTAGTGCTGGTAGCGCAAGTTCAGGCGAGTATGGAAGAGCGCCAGAAAGAGTTAGTTATTCTAAGAACACTGGGGGCACCGGGTAAATTACTGAGCCGTAGTATTACTTATGAGTTTTTGGTGTTAGGTGCCATTAGTGGGTTGATAGCAACTCTGGCAATGGAGATATCACTGTTCATACTGCAGAACCAGGTGTTTAACATGACGCCGGTTATTCACTGGAAGCTGTGGCTGTTAGGGCCGGTATTTGGTGCTGTAGTGGTTGCTGTTTTAGGCCGCTTATCCTGCTACAGACTTATTCAGAGAAATACCGCTCAGCTAATACGTAAGCTGACTTAACAAAATAGGGAGGTGACCAATGAACATTTTAATGACAGGTGGTACCGGGCTTATTGGCTCAGCGTTTATTCGCAAGTACCGAAGTGAGCATCAGTTTACGGTCACTACCCGCAACAAGGAACGCGCAAAAAAGGCCTTGGGTGATGATGTCACTTTGCTTTCTTCGGTGGACGAAGTAACGGATATTGGTCAATTTGAAGCCGTTATTAATCTACAAGGGGAAGGCATTGCGGATAAGCGTTGGAGCGATTCCCGCAAACAGGCGTTAAAAGACAGCCGCTGGCAGGTTACCGAAAAGCTGGCGGCTATGATCAAGGCCGCAGAAACGCCTCCTAAGGTATTTTTGAGTGGCTCCGCTATTGGTTATTATGGCCCGCGTGACGCTCAGCCCGTAAATGAGAATGAGGGCCCTAAGCATAGTGACTTTGCGGTGACCTTATGTCAGGAATGGGAGCGTCGGGCTTTAGCTGCAGAGGATGCAACCCGCGTGGTTCTGTTACGCACCGGTGTGGTTCTGGCAAAAGGTGAGGGCGCCCTGGCGAAAATGCTCCCTCCATATAAGTTTGGCTTAGGTGGCCCTTTAGGCGATGGCGATCAGATGATGTCGTGGATACAGCTTGAGGATATGATCCGCGCGATTCAGTATCTGCTGGAACACGACAACTTGTCTGGGCCAGTTAACATGACCGCTCCGGGGCCCGTTACTAATGAAGCCTTTAGCCGTACTCTGGCGTCGGTACTGAATAAACCGCACTTTATGAGAGTACCGGGTTTTGTGCTCAAGTTAGGTTTGGGGGAAATGTCGTCAATGCTGCTGGAAGGGCAGGCGGTGGTACCAGATAAACTGCGTAATCATGGTTTTGAGTTTGAGTACCCAACCGTACGGGAGGCATTTCAAGTCAGCGTTTAGCTCTTTACGTTGTCTTTTTATTTCCTTAACAGACGCGGTTTTCTGAACTCAGTAAGATGCAGGGATGAAAACACAAAAACCGTATCCACTTAAACGATTAACCCTTGGCGTTGGCATTTTTATGCTGACGCTTACAGGGTGCACTTCGATTCCCGCTGAAAGCCCTGAAAATCTGGTAGGCGCTAAAGAGTCAGGAGAAGCTTCGTATTACGCTATGAAATACCAGTTCAGAACAACGGCAAGCGGTGAGCGTTATAATCACTTTTCCAGCACGGCGGCTCACCGAACCTTACCGTTTGGAACTAGAGTGCGCGTAACCAATATTGCTAACAATAAAAGTGTTGTGGTCAAAATTAATGATCGCGGGCCGTTTATTGATGGCAGGGTCATTGATTTGTCACGTTCTGCATTTAGTGAAATAGCCGATCTGGACCTCGGAATTATTGAAGTTACCACTGAAGTAGTTCACTAACCTCAATACTCATGTCGTTATGTTACAAAATTTAACAATTTGAGGCGTGACCTTCTAATGTATTGATATTAGCCTCTTTAGATAAGTTTAATCTAGGGAGCTAATATGTATTTTTGGAATATTGATGCCCTGAAAAGGGACTTTCTCCAGGGACGTTTCAGTCAAACTCAAGCCTTTTACTACTTGGTAGTTATGTTGGTTTTGTTAACCCTTCCAATCGCAATTGTGGGTGATAATACTACGGTATGGGACAAGGCCATGTTCTGGGTTGAGTTAGCCTTTGTAATACTTGGGACGACAGTTGCTTACAAGTCTAACGGTGGACGTGATGGACGAGAGTTTCTTGAGCGGTACGTTTCACTGAGCTGGGTATTGTTATTACGCATTCTGCCTTTCCTTGTACTTATTTTCCTAGTTGCGGGAATACTTGAGACAGTGCTAGTTGGTGATGTTGGCTATGAACTTACCGGTTACACCTTTTCCGCTGGAGTATTAGTAAACATTATTTTTTACTGGCGCTTAAGCCATCATATGGGTGACCTGAGCCAGTCAAACTTTTCCGGAGTACAAGTTAGTGCTGAGAATTAAGGCACTAGCCACGGTTGATTTTATAAAACGAAGGGGAGAGCTTGTAGCTTTCCCCTTATTTATTTTCTATGAGGACTTACTCATTAACTGCTCGATGACGAGTTTCAGGTCACCGATAAGATCATCGCTGTTGCGAAAGCCATTCATCAGAATTTTGTATTTGCCGTTCACGATAAGTGTTGGGGTGCCAGTGATGTTTTTATCACGAGCGTCTTTATCCATTTGTTTTGCGCGAGCTTTAACTGAAAAGTTATTGAATCCGCGTTTAAAGTCATTTTCAGAAAACCCTGCCTGAACAAAAATCTTTTTAATTTTTTCCTGAGTATCAATCGACTGACGTTGCGCGAATTGCTGTTCAAAAATATGCTCGCTAATGGTTTGCTCTTTATTCAGCATTAAGGCCAATGAGTAAGCTTGAGTCATTTTGCTGCCCCATGCCCGGTTTAGGGCTCAACCCTGACGTGTGTGACTTCTTAAAGGCTTCAGGAAATGCAGCGGCAAGTTCTTTTGCGATGGGCTCGAAACGGTAACAGGCCATGCAATAAAAAGAGAAGTACTCAATAATTTCAGGAGTTTTCGAAGCCGGGTTATCTAAAACTTCGTAGTGCCTGTTCTCGCTAAATTCCTTGGCCTGCAATGTAGCTGCCATGAATAGTGCGCAAACGAACATTGTGATTCTTACTAGCATAGCGAACTCCTTTTCTTTTTTATTATTGTTGGTAATAAGTATTACAGGTAATTATGATAAGAACAATTGAGGTTGTCCCGATTCTATCGGTAAATGTCTTTCAGGCCACTCTTCTTTGTTGTGTTTATTGATAACAATAGCTTCCGTTAACAACAACGGAGACTATGATGAAATTTACACAAATTCGTAATGCGACACTAAAACTTACTTTTGCCGGAAAAACCTTTTTAATTGATCCTATGCTGGCGGAGAAAGGGCGGTACCCTGGCTTTGAAGGCACGCTAAACAGCCATTTGCGTAATCCTACTGTTGGTTTGCCCTTGTCGATGGATGAAATTTTAGATGTGGATGCGGTGATTGTCACACATACGCACCCCGACCACTGGGATGAAGTGGCAGTGCAGAGCATTCCGAAGGACAAGCTGATTTTCGTGCAGCACGAAGCGGATGCTCATGTGCTTAAAGAGCAAGGCTTCATGAACCTTCAAATACTCACCGAAAAGACTGAGTTTGAAGGTATGGCATTACACAAAACACCGGGACAGCACGGTAGTGATGTAACTCTGTCGATGGCCAGGGATTTACTGGGTGAGGTTTGCGGTGTTGTCTTTAAGCATGATGGGGAAAAGACACTTTATTTGGCGGGTGACACGGTCTGGAATGCTTATGTTGAGAATAGCTTAAAACAACATCAACCAGAGGTAGTTATACTGAACGCCGGAGATGCCCAGATCCCTCAGTTAGGTTCCATTATTATGGATAAAGAAGACGTTTACCAGGTTCATAAAGCGGCGCCGGAAGCGACACTAATTGCCAGCCATATGGAATCGGTGAATCACGCCGCGTTATCGCGCGTGGAGTTGCGTCAATTTTTAGTAGAAAAGAATATTACTAATTCAGTGTTGGTACCGGAAGACGGTGAAAGTTATAGTTTTTAAACGTTTTTCAGAGGGACAGTTATGAAACAGCCAGTTGTTGCCCCAGTTGTTGCTTTAGTGGCGTTTAATCAGTTCAGCTCATTTCACTTTTCTGTCCCCTGCATTATTTTTAAAGACATTATGCCGGAGCAGCCTCTTTTTGATTTAAGGATCTGCGCCGGCGAAGTTGGGGAGCTTAAGTCGAATGCGGGGCTTCAAATAACGCCTGAATATAATGTTACCGGCTTAAGAAGTGCGGACATTGTCATTGTGCCTTTTTGGCGAAACCCGGCGGAACGTCCTCCTCAGCCCTTGCTGGATGAATTGAGAAAAGCCTACGACCGGGGGGCACAGATTGTGGGTTTGTGTCTGGGAACTTATGTTTTGGCTTATGCGGGTCTGCTTTCTGGTAAGAAAGCTTCAACGCACTGGGAATTTGAGCCTGACTTTCAAAAGCGTTTTCCAGATGTAACTCTGGACTCTAACTCGCTGTATGTGGACAGTGGAAATATTGTCACATCGGCCGGAACCGGCGCTGGGCTTGATTGCTGTTTATACTTGGTGCGTCAGCAATATGGCAGCGAAGTTGCCAATAAAGTGGCGCGACGTATGGTGATACCGCCTTATCGTAACGGCGGGCAGGCACAATTTATTGACAGACCGGTACCAAAGTCGACGCCCAATAGCCGTATTAACGAGTTGCTGGATCACCTGAGACTGAATTTGGGAGAAAGCCATAGCCTGGACGAGCTGGCTGAACGCGTCATGATGACTCGCCGCACATTTAGCCGCCAGTTTCAGAAAGCGATCGGCATGTCAGTGGGAGATTGGTTGGTGAACGAACGCTTGCGTTTTAGCCAGGATCTTCTGGAGTCGACCGACTTGCCAATTGAAGTCATTGCGAGCCAGTGCGGTTTCAACTCAGCTCTTTCATTACGGAATCATTTTAAAGCGCAATTTAATGTCTCCCCAAGTGAGTGGCGAAAAACCTTTCGGGGAGAACCTACCAGCCAATAATGCGTTGCCAGGTGTTATGCGAACCGTCACTCATTAATACGTGGTAAACCGGATGCATAGCCGCAGTGGCACAGGCATGGTTAGGTAGAATGCGCAGCTGATGGCCAACAGGAAAGTCTTCTGGTTGGTAAGCTTCGGTTAACTCAATGACACCGTGCTCTTGCGAAGTACTGTTAACGAATAAGCCTTCCAACAGGGAACCGTCTGTTCCGCAGACTTGTCCGTAGCCAAAGTCCTGGCTCTGGCCTGCTGTACCGCGATCACGCGACAGGGCCATCCAGCCGCTATCGGTAAGCAACCAGTTTTTCTCGGCGTTGTGGCCAATGACGGTGGTAACCACCGACATCGCGATATCGGAAAAGTCGCACACGCCGATGTTTTTCATGACTAAGTCAAAGGTTGTGTAAACGCCGGCTCTGACTTCACTAATGTCACTAAAGCCTTCGCCAAAATGTGCTGTCGGCGTTGAACCAACGCTGGTTATAGTGCAGGTAATGTCCGCCGCTTGAAGGTTGTTTTGCGCAATTCGGACGGCATCGCATTCTTGCCTGGTGAAATTTTTTAATCCTTGCTCCGTATTGCAGGAGTATGAGCCCCCGGCATGGGTCATTAAACCGGTGAAATGAGCGCCAAGCTCTTTGGCAATGGTTAACAATTGCGGGTCTCCCGGCTTAATACCGCCGCGGTGATCATCACTGTCTATTTCAATAAAAACGGAAAAGTCTTGCCCGAACTGATCAGCAAAATCGGAAACGGCCTGCGCCTGTACCATATTGTCTATCAGAATATGCAGGTTAATACCTTGCTGCCTTAGCGCGGCGACCCGTTTGAGCTTTGCTGGTGCTATGCCGACTGCGTAGAGTAAATCGGTATAACCTGCCTTCGCGTAGGCCTCTGCCTCAGCTAACGTTGATACTGTGGCCGGAGCATTCTTATTATCGAGTAGATAATCAGCCGCCTCCAGAGTTCGCAGGGTTTTTAAATGTGGACGTAAATGACTGCCCAGTGACTCAACACGTTGTTTAAGATACCGAATGTTACTCTTTAATTTAGCTTCATCGATGAGCAAATAAGGTGTATCCGGATGTGCGATCCAGTCAGGAGCTGATTTCATAGTGGTTGTCCTGCGTTTGTGATGATTAAAACTGCCAAAAGCCGTAAATCAGGCCAGGAATAACGCTTAAAATCATATAAACAGCGTAACGATAGTGTAATTTAATGCCGGCGACAGAAGCGAACATAACGCCTTTAAGCAGGGTATTGCTGGCACAGGCTAAGATAATTCCCATAGCGGCTACCTGACCGGAGAGTTCGCCCTGAGCCGAGCGTGACAGCGACAAGGTAATGGCGTCAACATCCATCAGACCAGATACAATAGCAAGGCTGTATATCCCGGCATCACCAAACCAGTTTTTCATTGCCTCCGCCAGTAGCAGAATAACCCCTAACAAAATACCAAACTGGATGGCAGTGGTCAGTTGCAGTGGGTTACTGATGGTTATTTCTCCGGCTTTCGATGGAGGCTTACGTTTATGGTGTCTGTACATGAGTGCGATAACAGTTAATAACCCGGCGAACATGATAAGAATCGGCGGCCATAAGAGTGGCAAAAGCTCACGGTTAACAACGAAGACCTCAATAAGAACACGCGGGAACATAATGCTACAGGCCAGCAGCATGCCGCTGGCGTAAATGACACTATGAGAATTCTTTTTCGCAAAACGAGCCATCGTTAAGGTCACTGCGGTGGATGATGCGAAGCCCCCGGCAATGGCGGTAATTAAGGTGCCGCGCTTTTCTCCCAACAACTGAGTAAACAGGTAGCCAATAAAAGACAGGCCCGAAATTAATACCACCATCCACCACAGCCAGTAGGGGTTTAATGCTTGCCAGGGGCCGTAACCCTCATTTGGCAGCAAAGGCAGGACAACCACAGATATCAGCAATAAAGTGATACCAGAGTAAAAGGCCTTAGGTGAAATGCGTTTAAGCAATTTGTGCAGACTCTTTTTATGGCCGAGAAGAGCAACCACCACCGCACCGCAACCGAGTGCAGGTAAAGGGTCGCCGGAGGCTGCCCAAATTGCCAGCGCAAAAGCCAGCAGCATTGAGAATTCGGTGGTAATACCTGCGTCATCGGAGAGCTTGCTATGACTGATATAAGAGGATGCAATGAGTATGGCAACAACAATGAACCCCGTAACGACAAGCCACACGCCCCATTGTTGAGCTAAAATAGCGAAAACGCCGCCACTGAGCCCTATTAAACTGAAGGTTCGTACGCCGGCAACACGCGTGCCGTCATCACTGTCTCTGCCGCTCCAGCCGCGCTCAATGCCTATCATCAGGCCCAGGGTCAGGGCTGCGAGTAACGATAACGCCAGTTCCATTTGGTAGTGCATTGCGAAGCGTCCTTATTAATTACACTGACTCTATAACGACTTTAATTGACCTGTAATGCTTCTAGCAAGTTTTTACGCCAGAGAGATTCTTTGAACTGGCTACGGAAGAAGTTGAAATGGCCGATACCTTTGCTTTCTGTTATTTCCGGACTCAGATCTTTCAATACCTTTTTTGCGTTAGGGTAGTGCGCTAGCAGGTTTTCGATATTGGAGCGGCGCAGCAACTCGTCGTCAGTAATATGAAAAGCGCTGATGGGGGCAGAAAACGCTTTATACCGGGCTTTTTGTTCAGTATTAATGTTGTCAAATAAGTAGTCTTTACTGCGGCACCAGCGACTCCATTGCTTCATGGCTGCTGCAGGCATGTCGCCGACCATATTCAGACGTTTACCGGGAAAGTAACCGGCAATGGGGGTGCTAATAGGAGCTGCAAAATACCATAATAACCATGACGTCCAGCGGACTTGTTTGCTGGCTTTCAACCAATAACCGGTACCGCTGGCTATGGTTACCATTTTATCTATCTTATTGGCGTTATGTGCCATGGCGACAATTTGCCCGCCCAGGCTGTGTGCCAGCCAGATTAAGGGCTCGCCCTTTTGGCAGGACTGTGCGTAGTCAAGTACCGAAGTGATGTCGAGTTCAGCCCAGTCAATAATGTCGGACTTTATTTGCTTAAGCGGTTTATCAACCGATTGGCCGATACCGTAATAGTCAAAAGTAATGACCCGGTAGCCCTGCTCGCTTAACCAACGGGCTATAGGCTGGTAAAAACGTTGCTTCACACCCAGGGCGGCGGCTATAACAATTGTGGCCTTAGCGGGCGACTTAGGGTCAAAACGTACACAGTGCAGGTAGCGGTTATTAGCGGTGAGTTCGACGCTTTGCATAGTTATTGATTCATTCGGTTAGTTCGGTAAAACGGCGTTAAATGGCTTCACCATCGCTTTTTTATAAACACCGGCTTGCCAGTAAGGATCGTCGTTGGCCCATTGCTCTGCTTCTTCCTGAGTATCAAATTCAGCAATGACGACTGAGCCGGTAAAACCGAGTATGCCCGGGTCTAGCTCTGCAATAGCCGGGCAAGGGCCTGCGACCAGTAAGCGACCGTCGTTCTGTAAGGCTTTTAAGCGTTCAAGATGAGCCGGGCGTGCCTGCTTGCGACCTTCCAGTGAGTTTTCATGGTCTTCTGCGAAAATAACAAACCACATTAGTTTGTGTTCTCCTCATCAATGGCGTGGTGGTACATGTAAAAACCGGTGCTAATTGTGAATATGAGTGAAATACCCAAAATGCCGAATACTTTAAAATTAACCCAGGCTTCCTGGCTCCAAAATTCCGCAATGTAGAGGTTTACGGCAGCTAATGCCACGCAAAATATGATCCATGCGTAGGTCAATCTCAGCCAGGCAATGTCAGGCAGTTTTATATCTTTACCCATCATTGCCTGAATCGGGCTGCGTTTTTTCCAAATCAAGCCGCCCAAAAGTAAAAGTGCAATAGCGAGATACACAACAGAGACTTTCATTTTGATGAACCAGTCGTCACGCAATAACAGCGTTACTGCGCCGAATAACATAACAACGACTAATATCACCCAGTGGCGTGTCGTTATTGGTTGTTTCAGTAGCTTAAGGCCTAATAACTGAACCACTGTCCCTGCCATTAGAACGCCGGTAGCGACGTAAATATCGGCCATTTTGTAAAACACAAAAAAGGCGATTATTGGTAAATATTCTAACAACAGGGTCATTAACTACTCCGGTGGCAACTCTATGACAATTGGGTTGCGGCCTTCATACTTTTTACAAAGGTTTTCAGGTCCGCTATTTGCTGCGCGTTATTGTCGAGGTTTTTCTCAATAAGCGCAACCACAGCTGAGCCACTAATAGCGCCGTCGGCACCTGCCGCAAGCGCCCGTTGTACATGCTCAGGTTGAGATATCCCAAATCCAAGCAACGTCGGTGGCGCGCCGGCTTCTTTAAGTTTGTTAATCAGCTCAGATGCCGGAGCCTGCATTTGCGTGTCAGCGCCGGTAACCCCTGAGCGACTCAGAAGGTAGACATAACCTGAGCATTGCTCAGCAATGGTCACTAACAGTGCATCACTGGCGTCCGGTGGCGCAATAAACACTGCGTCTATACCAATGTCTTTTGCGATGGCGGCAAAACGTTTGGCTTCCTTAGTTGGAACATCGGCAATAAGCACTGAATCAACGCCAACATCTTTCATTTGCTGATAAAAATCACGAACACCTTTAGCGTAGATTAAGTTAGCGTAAACTAATAATCCAATAGGTATTTGCGGCGAATAATCGCGAACTTCTTTTAAAATCTGCAGAATATCATTAAAGGTTGTGCCTGAGTCCAGGGCTCGCAGGTTTGCTCGTTGAATCATGGGGCCGTCAGCCACAGGGTCCGAAAATGGAAGCCCGAGTTCCAGTGCATCGGCGCCGCCGTCGATAAGAGCTTTGATAACTTCCACATTTTGCCCAGGAGTCGGGTCGCCAAGGGTAACAAATGGAACAAAGGCTCCCTGATTATTGGCTTTTAATTGTGCAAAACACGTTTCATACCGGCTCATTATTGCTCCTCCGTAGCATTAACTTCAGCATTCTCTTGAGCGCTGAAAATACGGCGTACGTGGTCAATGTCTTTGTCGCCGCGCCCCGATAAGTTGAGCAAGAGAATTTCAGGTGCATCTGGTTCGGCAGCGCGCTTTAGCGCATAAGCTAAAGCATGGGCTGATTCCAGAGCCGGAATAATACCTTCATGACGCGACAATAATTTAAACGCTTCGAGTGCCTCGTCGTCGGTTACGGATTCATAGCGAGCGCGACCAATGGCTTTTAAATGCGCATGCTGGGGACCGACGCCAGGGTAGTCCAGACCCGCTGATACGGAATAGGACTCTTCAATTTGCCCTTCCGGGTTTTGCATTAAAAATGACAGACAACCGTGCAAAATACCGGGCTTTCCGGCGGTGAGTGTGGCGCCGTGGTGCTTGGTTTCCACACCTTTACCGGCAGGTTCAACACCAACCAGCTCGACGTCTTCTTCGTCGATGAAGTCGGCGAACATGCCAATGGCGTTTGAGCCACCACCGACACAGGCAATAACTTCATCGGGTAAACGACCGGCCTGCTCTTTAATTTGGGCCTTAGCCTCCTCACCAATCATGCGGTGGAATTCGCGCACTATGGTCGGGAAGGGGTGTGCGCCGGCGGCTGTGCCTAATAAGTAATGAGTATCCGGATAGCTGGAAGTCCAGTCGCGCAGTGCTTCGTTGACCGCATCTTTTAAAGTGCCGCTGCCGGTATCGACGGGCACAACCTTTGCACCCATTAACTCCATACGAAAGACATTGGGTTGCTGGCGTTCAACGTCTTTCTTACCCATATAAATAATGCATTCTAAGTCCAGCAGGGCACACGCAAGAGCTGTGGCGGTGCCGTGCTGTCCGGCTCCTGTTTCCGCAATAATACGAGTTTTACCCATGCGCTTAGCCAGCAACGCTTGTCCCAGTACCTGGTTGGTTTTGTGGGCGCCGCCGTGAAGTAAGTCTTCACGCTTAAGGTAAATTTTCGTTTTATTCGGGCTGTGCAGCGGCAGGTTACGGCACAAGCTGAGCGGCGTTGGCCGACCCAGGTAGTTTTTTAACAGTCCGCGAAACTCAGCCTGAAAATCTTCATCCTGTTGCGCCTCGATAAAGGCTTTTTCCAACTGCTCTAATGCCGGTAATAAGATTTCAGGAACGAACTGGCCGCCGAAATCGCCAAAATAAGCGGGTAATGACTGACTCATACAGCCTCCTGTTGGGTATGCTTCTCTGATATTTTGTTTGACGAAAGTCGGCCGTAGTGGCGAATTTTCGTGAATGTTTGAGCTATTTCCCTGCTGTTTTTAACGCCTGGCTTCCATTCTGCTCGAGAGTTAATGTCCACTCCGGCAAAGCCTAGTTCAATGGCACTTTCAATACTGTCGGGGCCGATGCCTCCTGCCAGCAAGCATCGTTGGCGCTCTTCAGTACTTAATGGCGACAAAAACTCCCAGTTAAAAGTCCTGCCGCTGCCGCCACCCCGGTTATCCAGAACAAAGGCGTCAACCGGCAGGTCCGGCAACTGTGCCGGACTTTCAATGGCTAAGGCCTTCCATATTCTTACGGCTTCCAGACCGGCCTGACGCAATTGCTGACGTAACTGAACAACATAATCGATATCTTCATGACCATGCAATTGAATAGCAAAAAGCCCGACTTTTCCGGACGTGTCGATAAGGCTCTCTAATGGCTGATCAGCAAAAACACCGACGTACTCGAGGCCAGCGGCTTCTGCTGTTATTGCCATCGCCTGATCCTCGGTCACGCAGCGGGGAGAGTGCTCAACAAATATCAACCCACCATATGCGGCGCCTTGTGAGCGAGCGTTTATAGCGTCTTCTGCGCGAGTCAGGCCGCAGACTTTGTTTTGCCCGTAAAGCAGTTTTCGACAAGCTAAATCAACGTTTGGCTGAGCGCTCAATGCGCTGCCAATAAGGAAACCGTTAACAAAAGGGGCAACCCGGCGGATGTCCGCGTGTTCGGAAAAACCCGACTCAGCAATGAGCAAGGCATTATCCGGTGCCAGTGGAGCCAATTGTGCGCTGCGGTTCGGCTCAATGCTTAAGTCTGTTAAGTCGCGGTGGTTAATGCCAATAATGTTCGCGTTCAGTTTTGCGGCGCGTTTCATTTCGTCTTCGTTAGCCACTTCGGTAAGCACGTCCATCGCGAGAGCATCGGCGATATCACGCAGGGTGGTATACTGAGCATCATCCAGTACAGACAACATAAGCAAAATAGCGTCTGCACCAAAGTAACGGGCACGATAAACCTGCTCTTCATCAATAAAAAAGTCTTTGCATAAAACCGGCTGAGTCACTTGTCGGCGCACAGCGGTCAGGTAGTCCAGCCGGCCCTGAAAAAACTCAGGCTCGGTTAATACGGAAATGGCCGCTGCGTAGGGCGCGTAGTTCTTCGCTAGCTTAGGGGCGTCAAAGTCGGCGCGAATAAGGCCTTTTGACGGAGAGGCTTTTTTACATTCCAGAATAAAGCCTGCCGGCTCTCCACTTAACGCTTCATATAAGCTACGGTCACTTGGGCTGAGCTGAGACTTTATTTCACTCAGTGGCATAAGTTCAGCCTGAGCTTTGTTTTGCGTAACTTTCCGCTCGACAATGGTTTTCAGCACATTCTCTTTTAAGCTGATGGTGTCAGACATGGTAAGTCTCCTGAGCGTCTTGTACGCGACGTAAATGCAAGAGTGCCTGGCCGGTGTCTAGATGCTCAAGTGTTGCCGCGGTTGCGGCTTTCATATCGTTGTATTGTCCACTTAAATAAAGCAAAGCAGCAACGTTCATAGCAACTGAGTGGCGTTGCGGGGGGCTACCACCGCCGGCAAGAATGTCTTCCAAAATGCGGGCGTTAAAATCAGCGTCGCCGCCTTTTAATTCGTCAAGCGGGGCGCTGGGAACACCAAAGTCGTTGGGAGTAACCTGGTAGTCATTTAGCTCGCCATCGCGCAGTTCAATAACGTGCGTTGGGCCGTGCAGAGCCAGTTCATCCAGTCCACTTCCATGTACGACCATAGCTCGTTTAACCCCCAGTCGTTGCAGGGTTTCAGCCATAGGCCTTACCCATTCCTCACTATAAACACCGAGCAGTTGAGCATCGGGTCGGGCGGGGTTAACTAAAGGACCAATCAGGTTGAATAAGGTGCGTGTTTTCAGCGTTTGTCTTACCGGCATCGCGTGTTTAATGCCCGGGTGATAATGCGGAGCAAATAAAAAGCAAAAGCCGTTATCGGCCAACTGGGCAGAGGCATCGGAAGGATCAAGGTTGACGCGAAGTTTAAGTGCTTCGAGTACATCGGCTGATCCTGAACGTGAAGACACACTTCGGTTACCATGTTTGGCAACTGCCTGGCCCATACTGGCGGCCACCAAAGCCGCCGTGGTGGAAATGTTGATGGTGTTACTGCCATCGCCACCCGTACCACAACTGTCAATAACTGTGGTATCGGGACGGACAAAAGGTTTTGCGGCCGATAAAATCGCTTCAGCGGCACCGGCTAACTCGGCAGGGGTCTCGCCCCGCATTTTCATGGCAATGAGCGCAGCAGTTACCTGAATGTCGTTGAGCTCGCCTTTAATTAAGCGCTGGAAAAACTCACGGGTTTGATCTTGCGTCAGAGACTCACCAGACATCAGAGTTTGTAGGGCTTTCATGGCTTTGCTCCTGTTAATAAGTACTGAATGCTGTTACTAAGTAATTGTTTTCCCTTTGGCGTTAAAAGCGACTCCGGGTGAAACTGAAAACCAATGGCGTGACTAATGGTTCCTGCTTCATTAAAAAACTCGGCAGCCATAGGGATACTGCCGTCGGGGCCATCTAAATTGGCGATTACCTTCGCTGTGTCCGGAAGGTCGTAACCACTTAATGAGTGATAACGCGCCACAACGCACTGGTTGTTATCCGTTGCGGCGGTAAATACGGGATGCGTCACAGTGTCGACCTTAGCGATTTTGCCATGAACAATCTCCCCGCAGGTATCAACTCGCCCGCCTGCGTGTTCAATTAACGCCTGAAAACCCAGACAAATACCCAGCATGGGTATGCGGCCGCTGCAGTATCGGATCACTTCCATCAGGTTTCCGGCATTTGATGGGTGTCCGGGCCCGGGCGATAAACAAACTAGCTGAGGACCACTAAAATTTTCCAGTTGCTCAATAACATCACTTGCCGCCAATTGGTTACGGTAAATGACCAATGGGTAACCTAACTGACGCAATTCATCCACCAGGTTATATGAGAACGAATCGACGTTATCAATCAGTACAATACGGGTAGCCTGAGTCATTATAACGCCTCCTGGTTAGACTGAGTATGGGCTTGCTGAATTGCCAGGATAACGGCCTTAGCTTTGTTCTCTGTTTCGGCGACTTCGCTGGCCGGATCTGAGTCATGCACTACGCCAGCACCGGCCTGTACTATGGCTTCGTCGTTCTTAACAAAGGCAGAGCGAATAACAATACAAGTATCCATGTCGCCATTACCGGCCAGATACCCAACAGCGCCGCCGTAGCTGCCGCGACGTTGTTGTTCGACCTGACGAATAAGAGTAGAGGCGCTAACTTTTGGGGCTCCCACTAAAGTGCCCATATTCATGCAGGCGCGGTAAGCGTGGAGAGCATCGCAGTCGTTCCTCAGTTTTGCCACCACGCGTGAAACCAGGTGCATGACATGCGAATAACGGTCAACCTGAAGCAGATCGGCAACGTAACGAGTACCGGTCTCGCTAATACGGGCTAAATCGTTGCGGGCTAAATCAACCAGCATTAAATGTTCTGCGAGTTCTTTTTGGTCAAGCCGCAGTTCCAGTTCCATGCGGCTGTCTAAGTCAGGGTTAATACTGCCGTTGGCATTTTTGCCGCGCGGACGGGTACCGGCAATAGGATAAAGCTCTACCTGATTGGTGTCCTGCTGATATTTCAGTGCGGACTCAGGTGAAGCTCCAAACAGGCAAAAATCCGGATGACTCATAAAAAACATATAGGGTGAGGGGTTATTCTTCTTCAGCTGCTGGTAAGCGGCTAACGGATCAGGGCAGGGCATTTTAAAACGCCGGGAGGGTACAACCTGAAAAATGTCGCCTGCCACAATGTTTTCTTTTAGCTGGGTAACAATGCTTGCAAATTCTTCTGCTGAGGGTGTGGCTGTTACTTGTACATCAACCGGCTGAGTTTGAGGTTCTATTACCGGCAGCTGACAGCGCGCTGCCAACTCTCCTATACGCTGACTCATAGCCTGATAACGCTGGTCGTGACCTTCACCGCTGAAAACACTGCCAAGCAGCTCAGTGGTTTGGTGTTGATGATTAATAATCAGCAAGGTTTCTGCCAGGTAAAAGACATAGTCAGGGCAGTTGTTTTCGCCTTCTTTAACTTCGGGCAGTTGCTCGTAGCTGGCAACAAAGTCATAGGCGAAAGCGCCGCCGAGAAAAACAGAAAACGGGTGCTGTTTTGCTGTGTCGTTTGCTTTATTGAGCTTTTGCTGGAGTAGTCGCAGCGGCTCCATGTTACTGATTTGACGTAAGCGAGAGTCTTCATCCAGCGGCGTAGTTGTCGCACTGAAGGTTAGTGTCAGTTGGCCAGGTGCTCTTTCAATAGTGGCACTATCTTTAAGCTGTTCTTCAATCCAACTGAGCAAGGCAGAGCCGTTATCAGTCAGGGCATCAATAGTGACTTGTTGATTGTTACAGGTAATTCGTAACGCTGCGTCAATCAGGAGCAAGCTCTTTACTTGCTGCTTGGTGCCGATATCGGCTGAGTCCAGCAGTAAATGCTCACCTTGTGTGCTGCAAGTATTCTGAAATACTTGTAGTGGCTCCGCCTGATAAGGCAGTGACACTCTCAGTGTCTCCAAATTGCCGTCTTGTTCAGTTGTCAGGTTTTTCACCTCAGACCTCGTCTTCTCTCGTTGATTTTTAAACCTGCTCCAGTGAAACGGCAATAAAAAACCCGCTCAAAGGAGCGGGTCTCTCAAAGTGAAGCTATTTACGTTACACGCACAACTACACCACCCGCTCGTTCGGGAAGTGCCACCACCAATGTTGGGTTGTTGTACGTAAAAACATAAGTTGTATAGCTCTCTTAATTCGCTTTAATGCTGACAAACTAACGCTTGAGCGAAAGTCTGTCAACAGTTGTTTTCTTTCTGCTTTTATTCTTCTCTATTGATACTCTGCTGGTTTGCCTTTTGAATCAGACTTACGAATAAACTCACGCAAGTCGTCATTGGCTTTCTCTAAGTCGGCACGGCGCAGGTACATCATGTGGCCACTGCGGTAGCCTTTAAAATCAATACGATCGCTCATTTGCGTGCTCGGATCTAGGTGCCACATGTTGTACTTCGCATCGAAGTAGTTAGTTGCACCGTCAAAATAGCCTGACTGAATTAATACATTCAGGTAAGGGTTTTGCGCCATGGCCTGACGTAATTGCTTACCGGTGTTGTTGTTTGAGCGATCCCACGGATGAACCGGGCCGAACATGTTGTATTTAATGTCAGTCACAAAGTCTAATTCTTCACGCAGGTAGTAGTTAATAGCCGGCGTGAACGAATGTAACCATGACGTCAGTTCTGCGTTATAGTCAGGACGGTCACCCGAGCGTTTTTCATCCAGGCCTAAATAGCGTGAGTCAAGACGGCCAATAGTGCGGTCGCGGTCACGCAGGAGTTCTTTCCAGAAATACCAGGTGCTCGGTGCCAGGTTGTTATCTAATACTGCTTGTTTCGATAAACCTGAATAATAAGCGACGCGTTCGGCCATTTGCTCGCGGGCTTCTCCAGTTAGCATCGCGCCTTTCGCCAATGCCGGTAAGTACTGATCCAGCGTGAATTGTTCAACTTCTGGTAGTAACTCGTCCAGGTCTTTGCTCTGTAATGCGTCTGGCAGTGCATCGTGATACCAGGCGGCTGCAGCAAAGTAAGGTAATTGATTTGCTTGTTTTACCGGGCCATCACGGTCAATACCAATATCAGTTGGTGACACTAAAATAACGCCGTTTAGGTACATCCACTGGCTGTTTTGCAGCTCCAGTGCAAGACCCGATACACGTGTTGTGCCATAGCTTTCGCCAATTAAGTACTTAGGTGACTGCCAGCGGTTCATGCGCGAAGTAAAGGTATTCATCCACTCCGCCAGATATTTAACGTCGGCATTAACACCGAAGAACATGTCTTTCTGCTTTTCGCGCGAAGGCATTTCGCCATCTTCATTTGGCAACACGCGTGAGTAGCCGGTATTGACTGGGTTAATAAAAACAATATCAGCGACATCAAGAATGGAGTGCGGGTTGTCCTGCACGCCATAAGGCTGAACCGGATAGCCTTCGTCACTCAGGTTTAAAACCTTGGGGCCTGTGTAGGCAATATGCATCCAAACCGATGCTGAACCAGGGCCGCCGTTAAAGGAGTAAACAACAGGGCGAGACTCACGGTTATCAACGTCCTGACGTTCATAATAGGTGTAGAATAACGATGCGGTTGGGTTACCTTCGTCGTCCCATACCGGTTGAGTGCCGGCTGTGGCTGTGTAGTCGACAGTTTCGCCATTAATTTCTACGCTGTGTTCGGTAACCACTTCGGTGTCTACCGGCAACATGCGTTTATGGTTAGTTGAGCTCTCTTCGGCAACAACAGGTGCTGATACTACCGAGCAACCCATCAGTGACAAAGAGGCAATTAAAGCAAGGCTCTTTCGCATGAGATTGTTCTCCGTTTTTATAATGTTGTCTCAGATTAACAAATAATTACTTTAAAGAGTCAAAGGTTATGCGATTATTGGGTTTATTCCTGCGACTGGATCCTAATTGAATGAGGTCACCGATGAAAATTACACATTTAACACAGGCTTTTTGCTGGCTTTTGCTTCCTGTTATCAGCTTGTCAGCTAATGCCCAAAACCTGTCTGATGCAATGAAAAACGGTTTACAGACAATGGCGTCGGAGCAGTTAAATGCCGATCTCGATGTGGAGGAGCTTGAGGTTAACTCACTAACTGATGGCTTGACGGCAAATAACGTTCGCTTTGCAACTCGTGTGGATGCCTTGTCGGAGCCTGAGAATCAATTGTTGTTAGCCAAGCAGCTGGTGTTAACTGGTGACTGGCAGGCGCTTGGCAGCAGTCGTGTTGATATTTCAAAAGTATCAATGTCCGGTGCTCAACTGACCGTGGCATATTACGGCACCGGGCGCTCGAATTTGCATGAGTTTTTAAAGCAGATGAATTCAGTGAAAGTGCAGAAAGTGAGTTCGGTACCGTTAAACTGGCGAGTTGATGAGTGGCTGATGGAAGACGTTACTATTAACTTGTTTGACAAAGGTGAACCCATTTTAAGTGTGCATGTAAGAGAGCTTGAGCTGACTGAACTGCAGTCAATGCAAAGTGCTGATGCACAGGTGAAAGAATTGCTGTGGCCCATTCTAGAGCAGGTAGCTGAGCAAGTTCGTGATGGTAACCCTAATTTACAGGTAGATAGTATGGCGCTTTCCCGCTTCTTGCTGCGTGAAGCTATGGCGTTCTGAGCTTGAGTTAAACGGGTTTAAGCAGTACAGTTAGGAAAAGTTAAACACCCGTTTAAAATAAGAGGTTGGCGTGGAAAATTCGTACCCAAATTTACTAAAACCCCTGGATCTTGGCTTCACAACGTTAAAGAATCGAGTGTTGATGGGGTCAATGCATACTGGCCTGGAAGAAGAAAAAAATGGTTTTAGTAAATTAGCCAGCTTTTATGAAGAGCGGGCTAAAGGCGGCGTAGGCTTAATTGTAACCGGTGGAATTAGTCCTAACTTCCGCGGTCGCTTAGCACCTTTTGGCAGCGAAATGTCAAAGCCGTGGCATGTGAAAAAACATCGGCAGGTGACCGATGCCGTTCACAAGTATGGCAGTAAAATCTGTCTACAATTGCTACATGCCGGACGTTACAGTTTCCATCCATTTTCACTAGCGCCCAGCGCAATTAAAGCGCCAATCAGCCCATTCAAACCCAGGGCTATGTCTGAGCGTCAAATTTTAAAAACTATTAAGCATTACGCACGCGGTGCCAGGCTGGCGCAAAAGGCGGGCTATGATGGTGTTGAAATTATGGGGTCTGAGGGCTACCTGATTAACCAGTTTTTGTGTCCAAGAACGAATAAGCGTGATGATAACTGGGGTGGCAGTTTTGAAAACCGCATGCGTTTTCCGTTGGAAATAGTCAAAGCCGTGCGGGCCGCAGTGGGCGAGAAGTCGATTATTATCTTCCGCCTGTCGATGCTCGATTTGGTGGAAGATGGGCACCAGCTGGACGAAGTGCTGCAGCTGGGTAAGCTACTGGAGCAGGCGGGTGTTACCATTATTAATACCGGTATTGGCTGGCACGAAGCCCGTGTACCGACCATTGTCACCTCAGTGCCGCGTGGCGCCTTTAGCTGGATAACCGAGCGCGTACGCAGAGAATTATCGGTGCCTGTGGTTGCCGTTAACCGTATTAATACGCCGGAAATTGCCGAGCATATTTTAGAGAGCAACCAGGCTGACATGGTCTCCATGGCGCGACCGTTACTGGCTGATCCGGAGTTTGTGAAAAAAGCGGAACAAGGACAGTCTGAACGTATTAATACCTGTATCGCCTGTAATCAGGCTTGTCTGGACCACGTGTTTGAGAATAAAAGAGCATCCTGCTTAGTCAACCCAAGAGCGTGTTATGAGCAGGAACTGGTAATGAAGCCGGTGCAGCAGAAAAAACGCATTGCGGTCATTGGTTCTGGTCCGGCAGGGTTAGCCTTTGCCTGTCATGCTGCAGAGCGTGGTCATCAGGTCGATTTATACGACAAGTCCGATGAAATTGGCGGTCAGTTTAACTACGCTAAGCAGATTCCGGGTAAAGAAGAGTTTTATGAAACCCTGCGCTATTTTAAGTATCGCCTGCAAGACACTGGCGTTAATTTAAAGCTTGGAAAAGAGCAGACTTGCGAAGGGCTGCTGGCAGAAAAATACGATGATGTGGTTCTGGCAACTGGCGTCAGCCCGCGGCAGGTCGATATTCCGGGTGTCGATTTACCACATGTTCTGGGCTACTTAGATGTTTTACGTGACCACACAGCTGTGGGTAAAAAAGTGGCTGTGATTGGTGCCGGTGGTATTGGTTTTGATGTATCTGAATACCTGACCACCGAAAAGTCACTGACTCTGGATGAGCCCGAGTGGTCAGAGCGATGGGGAATTGATAAAAGCTACAGCGACCGCGGCGGCTTAAAACCTCAACAGCCAGAGCAGAGCCCGCGTCAGGTTTGGTTGCTTCAGCGTAAAGAAAGCAAAGTCGGTAAAGGCTTAGGTAAAACTTCTGGCTGGGTACATCGGAATGAATTAAAAAGTAAGTCTGTGAATATGTGGAATGGAGTGACCTATCATCGCATTGTGCCAGAAGGTATAGAAATAGAGCGTGAAGGTGAAAAGCAATTGCTGGAAGTCGACAATGTTATTATTTGTGCGGGGCAGGTGCCGCAGCGTTCCTTGCATGACGCATTGCAGTCTGCTGGTCAGACTGTGCACCTAATTGGTGGTGCCGACGTTGCTGCCGAACTTGATGCTAAACGCGCGATTCGTCAGGGTACAGAACTGGCGTTGGAGATTTAATGCCAGTTTATGATTTGCATTGTCACAGTACGCATTCGGATGGTTCACTGTCCGTTTCTGAACTTTTGCACCGGGCTTGTGAGCAGGAGGTGGATGTACTGGCAATTACCGATCATGACTGTGTTAATGGCCTGCCCGAAGCGAACGATTTGATTGCTCAGGAAAGTCTGCCGATTAAATTGATTAACGGTGTTGAAATCAGTTGTCGCTGGCACAGTTTTGAGATTCATATCGTCGGTCTCAATATCGATCCTGAGGAAGGGCAGTTAAAGACATTATTAAACGAACAGCAGCAACGTCGTTATGATCGCTTTGATGCCATGCTTGAGAAGTTATACCAACGTGGCGTTAGTTTATCCGCAGAGGATTGTCAGGCGGACGGTATGCCAACACGCAAGCACATCGCTGATGCCATGGTACGCAAGGGAACTGTCAGTAAACCTCAGCAGGCTTTTGACCGCTATATTGGTAAAGGCAGTAGTGCTTATGTTAACCCTGAATGGTGCGATATTCCTGAAGCAATAGATGCTATTCATAGCGCTGGTGGCAAGGCTGTGCTGGCGCATCCGCATGGCTATAAGATGTCAAACAAGTGGCTTCGTAAGCTTCTGGTAGAAGGGAAAGAGTGGGGGCTTGATGCCATGGAAGTCAGTTTGTGTCAGCAGTCTCCGGGTCATCGTGACGCCCTGGCAAAAATGAGCCAGGAATACGGGCTCTTAGCCTCTCAGGGGTCCGACTTTCACTATCCGGGAAATTGGCGCGAACTTGGCAAAAATCTTTGTCTGCCGGCGGACTGTGTGCCAATATGGGAGCATTGGTCACAGTAGAAGGATTGAGGAGAGATTATGAGTCAGTTTTTTGAAATTCATCCGGAAAATCCTCAAGCACGTTTAATTCAACAATCGGTTCAAATTATTCGTAAAAGTGGGGTGGTGGTTTATCCTACCGACTCGGGTTATGCCATTGGTTGTCAAATTGGTGATAAAGCAGCGGCAGACCGTATTTGTCAGATTCGAGAAATAGACAAAGAGCACAATTTTACCTTAATGTGCCGTGACTTATCTGAGCTTGCGACTTATGCCAGAGTTGATAACGATGCTTTTCGTCTGCTGAAGAATAACACCCCGGGGCCTTACACTTTTATTCTGAAAGGCACTAAAGAAGTTCCCAAGCGGCTTTTGAATCCCAAACGTAAAACTATCGGCATACGGGTTCCGACCAACCGTATAGCAATGGCCTTGCTGGAAGAGTTGAACGAGCCGTTAATGTCGACCAGCTTGATCCTTGGCGAAGGAATGTTGGCAGAATCTGACCCGGAAGAAATCAGGGACAAGTTGGAAAAACTGGTGGATTTAATTATTGATGGTGGCCATAAGGGTGAAGAGCCAACCACGGTTGTTGACTTGTCAGAAGGCGCGCCTACCATTCGCCGTGAAGGCTCCGGAGACACAGAACCTTTTGACTTTTAATTACTTAGTAGGCATTTGGGTTAATTATGGCTGAACAGCAGTCACTACCTCTAGGTTTTGTCCGCGGCGAACCGGTCATAGAAAAGCCAGAAGACCTCTATATACCACCGGATGCACTGGAAGTTATTCTGGATACTTTCAGTGGTCCGATGGACTTGTTGTTGTACTTAATCCGTAAACAAAAACTCGATATTGTTGATATGCCTATTTTGGCCATTACCCGACAGTACGTTGAGTATGTGGATATGATGCAAGAGCTTAAGCTGGAGCTGGCTGCTGATTATTTGGTGATGGCGGCGATACTTGCAGAAATTAAAAGTCGACTGCTATTACCGAAGCCGCCTCAGGAAGAAGATGAAGAAGAAGATCCAAGAGCTGAGCTGATAAGACGCCTGCAGGAGTACGAAGCCATACGTCAGGGCGCTGAGTATATTGACCAGCAACCTCAGGTTGGCCGGGACATATTGCTGAGTGAGATTAATACCAATGCGCGTGAGTGGGTAACATCAACACCTCCGGAAGTTACTTTAGAGGATTTGACGCTTGCCTTTAGTCGGGTATTGCAACAGGTTGAGCTAAAAGCACACCATCAGATAAAACGGGAACAGCTATCCACACGGGCAAGAATGAGCCAGGTGTTGGAACTATTAAGCAATAAAAAGTATGTTTCTTTTAGTCAGTTGTTCACCCGCAAAGAGGGGCGGGCTGGTGCTGTGGTCAGTTTTTTAGCAATTTTAGAACTTGTGAAAGAATCAATGGTAGAATTGTCACAAGTAGAGCCTATGAGTGATATTCGCCTGAGTTTGAGACAGCACAGCCAAGATGAATCCGTTACAGCTTAAACAACTTATCGAAGCGGCCTTATTTGCACACCCTCAGCCTTTATCGGCTGAGCAACTGCATCAGCTTTTGCTGAATGAAGGGGAAGCGTCACTTACGGCAATAAAGCAACAGCTTCAAGAGCTGCAATCGGATTACCGGGAGCGGGGTATTGAATTAGTAAAAGTGGCTTCTGGTTACCGCTTCCAAACACGAGCTGAGCTTGGGCAGCGGCTAGCGGGGTTGTGGCAGGAAAAGCCACCCAGATACTCAAATGCTTTATTGGAGACTTTGGCTTTAATTGTTTACAGGCAGCCAATAACCCGCGGTGAAATTGAACAGATACGTGGCGTAAGTGTCAGTAGCCACATAATGAAGACTTTGCAGGAAAGGGGATGGGTCAAAGTGGTCGGGCACAAAGAAGTGCCGGGACGCCCTCAACTTTATGCCAGCACCAATGACTTTTTAGATGATTTTAATTTGAGTGACTTATCGGAATTACCCGATATTGATACACTCAGTGAAGATGATGAACGTACCGCTGAGACAGCGACTAACGAGAGAGATGATTCGTAATGACCGAGAAATTACAAAAGGTTTTAGCCCGATCTGGACATGGCTCACGCCGCGAAATTGAAGCTAAAATTTCCGCTGGCCGCATTCGTGTGAACGGTAAAGTGGCGCAGTTAGGCGAGCGTATAGACGCAGACGCCAAGGTGCGCATTGATGGCCACGAAGTTCAGATTAAACCTGAGGAAGAGGTCATTTGCCGTGTTCTGATTTACCACAAGCCCGAGGGCGAGCTGTGCACAAGAAAGGACCCGGAAGGGCGACCGACAGTTTATGAACGCTTACCACGAATGAGTGGCGCTCGCTGGGTTGCTGTAGGGCGTCTGGATGTGAATACATCTGGTCTGTTACTGTTTACCACTGACGGAGAGCTTGCAAATCGCTTGATGCACCCCAGCCAGCAGGTTGAGCGAGAATATGCCGTACGTGTGTTTGGTGAAGTAGATGAGGCTATGATGCAACGCCTGAGAAAAGGTGTGCAACTGGAAGATGGGCCGGCACATTTTAATAGCATAAAACCGGCAGGCGGTGACGGCATGAATCGTTGGTTTCATGTCACCTTAAGCGAAGGGCGTAATCGTGAAGTTCGCCGTTTGTGGGAGTCTCAGGAAGTACAGGTAAGCCGCCTTATCCGTGTTCGATACGGTGATATTCCTCTGGAAGCCGGGTTGCCACAAGGTGGCTGGGCGGAGATGAAGCTTGAACAGGTTAATGCATTAAGGGCACAAGTGAACTTACCCCCTGAAAAGCACTCATTCCTTGATCCTCGCCATGAAGAATCTAAACAGCGTCGTTTTGCGAAAATACGTAAGGCTACAGCTCGTCACCGGCAGGATAAAAAGCAGAGCAAACGACGGGGTAAGTAAGTGATTATCGGTGAACGCTGGTTGCCAGACTTTGTGGCAAACCAGCGCTTGTTATTAGCATGGCCCTACCGAGGAGATGTTTGGCGCAGTCATGCAAAGCCTGCACAAAACGCCTTGCTCAGGTTATTGGATAAGTTACCTGCCTCGGCGCCGGTTTCGTTGGTTGTATCCTCTCAGGTTACAGATAACTTGCCCAACTCTCTGAAACAGATTCACCGTATTGAAGTCGATTATGACGATATCTGGTTACGGGATATTGCGCCGCTCTGGCTGGCTAATGAAAAAGAGGTAAAAGCCTTGTCTTTCAACTTTGACGGTTGGAGCGGCGTGCAACAGACGATAACCGCGGACAAGCAGTTTGCTGAAAATTTGTGCGGTTATTTCAATTTGTCGCAGGACAAAGCTCAATTGGTTGCAGAAGGTGGTGCTTTTACCCATAACGGGAAAGGTGACTGGATAGTTGGGTTAGCGTGCATAAAACGGAGAAACCCGGACCTGAGCCATAGTGAGTTAAAATCTATACTCAGTAAGTTATTACCTGACCAGCGCCTCTACTTTTTCAATAGCTCTTTGGTGGCTGATGAAACTGGCGGGCATATTGACAATATGGCGCTCTTTGTCGATTCTGACACCTTGCTATATGTGTTTACCGACGACGTAACACACCCGGACTATGAAGCCTGCCAGCAGTTGCAGAGGCTTGTCAGTCAATTACCAAAGTTTATTAACGCAATTCAACTTCCCTTGCCGCGGCCGCAGTCAGCAACGCCGGAAGAAAGACAGGATATAGAGCTTAACGAACTGAGCTTAAAGCGAACCATTGATTTACCTTTGCTTTGCAGCTACGTGAATGTGCTGCAGACCGATAAGCTGCTCGTGATTCCTGAATTTGGTTTAGAAACAGATGATGAGGCTTTTCAGCTAGTTAAAAGTGCTTTGCCGGAGAGAAAAGTATTGTCTTTTAACGCCAGGGAGTTTGTCCTTGGAGGCGGTGGTTTGCATTGTATAAGCCATAATCTGCCAGCTTGATTAAAGCCAACCGCTGGCTAGTCAGTAATAATCAAACGCTCTCGGCCTTTATCTTTAGCTTCAAACAAGACTTTGTCAGCGCGTTTATAGAGTGAGTCAAAGCTATCGTCCGGGTGGGCGTTAGTGAAGCCCATGCTAAAAGTCACTCGATAATCTTTTGGTAAACCGTCAATGGGGCTTTTATTCAGCTCTTCAGTTATGCGCTCGAAAATGTTTTTCGCGTCTTCTTTACTGGCGTCGAAAAACACCATTAACCATTCTTCTCCGCCCAAACGGCCAAAGCTGTCATGATTACGCAGGCTTTGTTTAGCAACGGTAGCGAAACGTTTCAGTACATTGTCGCCAACATCGTGGCCGAACTGATCATTTATCGTCTTAAAATAGTCAAAATCTACAACGGCTAATGCCAATTGGCGCTGTTGCTCCTGAGCTTGCTCCAGCCCTTTTTTGCATATACGAACAATAGCTCGTCTATTGGGGGCATTCGTCAGATCATCTTTTAGAGCGAGTTCTGCGAAATTCTTACGAGCCTTCCATTGTTGGTATAAAAAGGCTGAAACGATAATGACAACCAGGAAACCGGAAATGATAATCCATATGAGGAGGTAATACGAAGTTTGCTGCTCCTGGAGCTCCAGTTGCTGCAATTCGTTCTCTTTCTTTAGCAATTCGTTAGTTGTTTCTTGTTCTTTAATTTCCAGGCGCACCATAATTTCCTGGACCTGTTTATCCCGGGTTTGTTGCTGAACTTTCTGCATGAAGTTTACGGACATTTTATAATGCTTAAGAGCAGCTTCGTAGTTATCTATTCTCTGGTAGTAGTCCGACCAATGTTCGTGCAGAGTTTGATGTAATTCGTCATTTGAGAGTGTATTGATGACAGAAGCCGCAGCCTCTAATTGACTCAGAGCATTATCAAGTTTATCAGTGCCTAAATAGACTGACACCATACTTAATCGGCTTTGTGCTTCCATGGGGTGTGCGGCGGCAGACTTAAATTGGGGTAGTGCCTCATTAAGGCGTGTTAAAGCTTGCTGGTAGTCTTTGTCTGCAATATCGATTGAAGCCATTTGAAACAGCGCGTATGCAACACCCAGATCATCATTAATTGCTTCGCTGATTTCTAAAGCGGCTTTAAAATGGTGCTCGGCTTGCTTGTCGTTTCCTGCGGCCTGATAGGCTCGGGCAAGGTTATATTCCAATACCGAGACATCCCATTCACCAAGGTGTTCACGGCTTATGTCCAGAGCATCTTGTATGTGAGCTAACGCTATATCATTAGCTCCTACGTCCATATAGATAGAGCCTATAAGAGCGTGGAATTCCATTTGCAACCTGGGTCGCGCGGTGTAAGCGCTTCGGTTTAGCTGCTCCAGAATTTGAAGGGCACGGGCAATATCACCCGTGTTTTGCATGACTTGAGCGTGCAGAATCTCTGCTTCAATCTGCAAGTCTTTATTGCCGGAAGCTTTCGCGTATTCTATCGCGTAGATAATGCTGGTATTAGCCAGCCGGAGTTTCCCTCGCTGCAGGAAATACCAGGTTTGGTTCATTTTCAACAGCGTTTTTGCAATTTTCGACTCCGCCAACTCTGCAAAACGCAAGCCTTCCTGAATTGAACGTTGCGCTTCACTTTCTTTACCAGAATAACGATAAGCCTCTGCTTGCAATGCGTAGGCCATAGCCAATTCTTCAAACTGACGCTGGTTATCGTACTGCTCTATGAGCTCCGAAGTCTTTTCTATCCATACATCGGGGTTACTGCTGGCTTCAACACGCTGCTGCTGCCACTCTTGAGCCATTACCATGGGAGTGGCTACCAGCAGAATGATGAATAAGATGTTACGGATTTTTTGGAACAAAACGACCCTGACTGTTAAAAAAGTGTTGAAGTATCAAGTATCTTACTCCGAGTGCAGCGCATAGCAATGATTTAATTGTCAGAAGCTGACTGACTTTGGGTTGAGAAAGTGACTTCAACACGTGCTTCAATGGTCTGCTGGCCCGGTAGCGATACTTTATCTGAGCGACTACTCATTTCGGCCATCTGCATAATGACCGGCCGTGACATTGATTGCTCTGCAATGCTTAATGTGCTTTTTAGTTTCAGTCCTGCCGCTGTAGCAAGACGCTCAGCTTTCGCTTTGGCTTGTTGGTATGCATTCACCAGTGCTTGTTCATATAACCCTTGTTGGTCGCTAATTTCAAATTTAACCTGACCAACACGAGTAACTCCGCGCGCCAGGGCAAGATCGATAATACTGTCGTAATTCTCTGGCTCCAGCAAAGTGACCTGAACTTCACGTTGCACAACAAACCCGTTTTGTTCTGTTTTGCCATCGTCATTTTGTTCGTAACGTGGATAAATCTGTAATTGATAGGAGCGGATGTCTTTATCTTCAATTCCTTTATTATTTAAATCGTTAATCAGGCGGTTGGTTGTTTCATCGACTAAAGTCTTTTGTGAGCTGAGCTTATTCCCGCGCTCTTCAATCCAGAAGGTGAGTGACATCTGATCCGGAATAGCCGATACGCTTCCACTGCCCGAGGTCGACAAGGTTCGTTCATTAGCTTGACTGATAGTGCTAAATGCTACTGTAAGAAAGGCAAGACAGGTTAAGAGAAACCTTGATTTTGTGTGGCTCTGAGTCATATTAATCATCCTTAGACCAAATTCCATAGTTACGTGTTGGAGTATAGACCATGGACGAAAGTTCAGAATATGACGATAAAGCGTTGCGCGACAGTGCCTTCAGGTTGCTTGCTATGCGCGAACAAAGTCGTACTGAATTAAAGCGTAAATTAATACAAAAGCAATGGCCCGCCGATATGGTTAAGCGCGTTGTTGATGAACTTGATAACGAGGGATGGCAGAGCGACGAGCGTTTTGCCGCAAGTTTTATTCGCGAGAAAGTAGGGCAAAAGCAGGGGCGGTTAAAAATTCTTGCTCAAGTGACTCAACAAAAAGGCGTCTCTGCAGAGATTGCTGAAAGCTTGCTGGATTCAATGGAAGTTGACTGGTTTGAGTTGTGTGCAGAGTTGAAACAAAAGAAATTCGGCGATGACCAGCCTGCGGACGAAAAAGAGTGGAGCCGTCAGGTTCGTTTTTTGCAGCAAAGAGGGTTTACTCCGGAGCAAATTTTCGCTTGTGTCAATCGACCACGACGCTAGGCTAGGCGGCTACTTCATGATAGTCTTAGGCCATTAAAATATTGACCTAAAGTCACTCAGTTAAGAAAAGTAGGACTCAACATGAGCATGA
>Ga0208772_100014_pt1 | contig 149571 bp, 147 predicted proteins | sample AntDeeMetVIREN14_FD_184782 | JGI IMG/M metagenome (GOLD analysis project Ga0208772, IMG submission 184782) | Saline lake microbial communities from Deep Lake, Antarctica, in enrichment culture - Antarctic Deep Lake Metagenome VIREN14 (SPAdes)... ... | reverse complement strand
CTGCAGCCCCGGTGTCATATCGTAAATCCACAGTATCGATTTCGTTGTTTTTACTTTTTTCATGTTCAACGATGCTGGGAAACACATCGATAAACCGTTTAATTCTCTCTAACGTAGCTTCTCGCCCTAGCTTCACTTCAATTCCCTGAGCTAAAACTACGCTGACGGCAAATCGCTCTGTTAACCTTAATGCCCTTACCTGAAAGCCATTAACTGCCAGCATTTGCTGCACCCGGTTAAATTCTTTCCAGGTTTCATCTACGGCATTTTCCGGTCCAAACAACTGCGGCAAAGCCGTTTCAATTTGCTCTATATTCGCCCGAAAAACCTCGCTTTGCTCATTTATCAGGCGATCACCGTTCCACATGGCTACCGGTTTGTGTTCCGTCACATAAACCGACAATTTGTCGGGCCAGACTTTCCGAATGGAGACTTTTTGTACCCAGGGCAACTGTTCTACCCGGCGCCTTAATTCGTTCACATCTGCCGTAAAAAAGCTTCCCAACGGTTCTGCCGTTAGCACCCTTCTCACTTCTTCATTGGCGGTGTACTGCAACTCGCCTTGTACATTTAATTCAGCTAACGGCACTTGCTGTTCATCAGTCAGCACCTGGTTTAATTGATAAATACCAACCAGTGCACCCGCTATGGTCAGGCATAGTACCGTCACACCCGACCAAAAGTTGACAGAACGCAGGCGCTGTTCAGCTGCCATCATCAGCGCTCCAGTGTTTGCGCTAAAATGCGCTCCACTAAATCGTTAAAACTTAATCCGGCAGCTTTTGCTGCCATAGGTACCAAGCTCTTTTCGGTCATGCCCGGAACGGTATTGGCTTCGAGTAGAAACCAGTCGCCGTTGCCGCTGCGCATAACATCGATACGCCCCCAACCACTCGCTCCAATAGCTGAAAATGCCCGCTCAGCCAAGCTGCGAAGTTTCGTTTCGTCTTCGTCACTTAACCCGGCAGGACAGTGGTACTGCGTGTCATTCGCCTGATACTTCGCCTCAAAATCGTAAAATTCATGCGGTGTCTGCAGACGAATAACAGGTAAAGCATTTCCGTCTAGCAGCCCGATGGTGTACTCAGGGCCTTCAATCCACTGCTCAATCAGAATGTCGTCATCAAACTGTGCCGCGTGCTTTAAAGCTGCCGCCAGTCGCGGTGCGCTATCGGCACTGCTCATACCAATAGATGAGCCTTCACGAGCCGGCTTAACGATGACGCGCCCCCCAAGCTCTAACAGCAGCGCTTCGGCGTTCACTTGCTCTATTTCTTGTTGTGTAATGACCCGCCAGCTGGCTGTCGGTAACCCCAAAGCGTGCCAAATTTGTTTGCAACGCACCTTATCCATACCTAGGGCACAGCCAAGAACATCACTACCGGTATAGGGAATTCCCAACACTTGTAATGCACCCTGCATGGCGCCATCTTCGCCGCCACGCCCATGCAACGCGATAAATACTCGTTCATAGCCGTCATCAACCAGTTCTTGCAGGCTATGTGCGGCAGGATCAAACGCGTGCGCATCAATACCTTTAGCCACTAAACCTTTTAATACGGCCATTCCCGACTTTAACGACACATCGCGCTCTGCCGAGCTACCGCCCAGCATGACCGCCACTTTACCAAAGGCCTCAGCGTTCATTGCCCAGCACCTCCGTCGCTATGTTCTTCGCCAGTGCACCAATGTTGCCGGCTCCCTGAGTTAAAAGCAGGTCACCGGCAGCCAGAACCGATTCCAGTACTTCCGGCATGTCATCTACTGTTGCGACATAAATTGGGTCTATTTGTCCGCGCTGTCGTATCGAACGGCATAAAGAGCGGCTGTCCGCTCCGCTAACCGGTGTTTCTCCAGCGCTATAAACTTCCAGCATCAGCAGTACATCAACTTGCGAAAGCACGTTGACGAAATCCTCATATAAGTCACGCGTCCGTGAGTAACGATGCGGTTGAAATGCCATTACCAGACGGCACTCAGGCCAGCCTTCACGGGCGGCCTGTATGGTTGCCGCAACTTCAGACGGGTGATGACCGTAGTCATCCACCAACATGACTTCACCTTGCTCTTTACCCGGCACAGGGAAGTTTCCGTAATGCTGAAAACGTCGTCCAATACCTTCAAATTTGTTTAACGCCGACTGAATTGCCTGGTCATTAATGCCTTCGTCTGTGGCGACTGCTACCGCTGCCAGTGCATTCAGTACATTATGTTTGCCCGGCAGGTTAAGGCAGACATCTAATGGCTGCAGGCCTTTGCGTAAAATGGTAAAGCAGCTCTCACTGGCTGTTTGCTTATAGTTAATAGCCCGAATATCTGCGGCTTCACTAAAGCCGTAGGTCATGGTCTGACGGCCCAGCCGTGGAATTAAGTCGGCTACTACAGGGTCATCCACACACATAACCGCCAGGCCATAAAATGGCAGGTTATGCAGAAACTCAACATAGGTGTCCAATAACTTGTTGAAGTCACCTTCGTAGGTGTCCATATGGTCCGCTTCAATATTGGTCACTATGGCGACCATCGGCTGTAAATGCAGGAACGACGCGTCGCTCTCGTCAGCTTCCGCAATCAGGTACTTACTGTTCCCTAACCGTGCATTAGAGCCTGCGCTGTTCAGCAAGCCCCCGATCACAAAAGTAGGGTCGCGATCAGCTTCAGCAAAAATACTGGCAACCAACGAGGTGGTTGTGGTTTTACCGTGTGTTCCTGCTACCGCAATACCGTGACGGAAGCGCATAAGTTCGGCCAGCATCTCAGCGCGGCGTACAACCGGTACACGTAACTGGTGAGCTGCAATGAGCTCCGCATTATCCGTTTTAATAGCGCTGGACACCACAACCACACTGGCACCTTCAATATTTTCGGCCATATGGCCTAACACGACTGTCGCACCCAGACTGCGCAGACGCTCGGTATTTGTATTCTCAGCGATGTCAGAACCCGATATCTGGTACCCCTGGTTCAACAACACTTCCGCAATACCCGCCATACCGGCGCCGCCGATACCAACGAAGTGTATTCGCTGTACCCGGCGCATTTCCGGTACGTTCACAATTGTAAATGGCTGTGCGTTGGTTGCGGTCATGCTAGTCATCGCTCTTTTTATATTCCATACATTCATTTGCTAGTCGTTGCGTTGCCTCTGGCATAGCGCACTGACGAGCGAAACGCGCCATTGTCCACAGTTGTTGCCTGTCATGCAATAAACGTTTTAACTGTTGCTGCAATGCACCTTTGGTTACTTCGGTTTGCGGTACTAAAACTGCCGCACCGCAGCTTTCCAGGACTTTCGCGTTTGCTGTTTGGTGATCATCTACCGCGTGAGGCAGAGGTACCAGAATGGACGCGACGCCCATAACAGCCAGTTCAGAAATGGTTAAAGCACCCGCACGACATATCACCAGATCAGCCCGGCTAAATGCTTCGCCCATATCGTCAATAAATTCAGCTATGGTCAGCGCTTTTAGACTCGGCGCATGCGCATACGCTTTTTCTGTGGCGGCTTCACGGTCCACACCGCACTGATGCACAACATTTAGCTCTACACCCTCTAGTGCTTTGACGGCTTCCGGTACTGCTTCGTTCAATACCTGCGCCCCTAAACTGCCGCCAACCACCAGTAAATTTAATTCACCGGTCATTTTTGAGTTGTCGGGCTGTTCAGCTGCTTGTTTCAATAAACCGCTGCGCAAAGGGTTACCCACCACCGGATAGCGTTTCCACTGCTGCAAAGCAACAGGCAGGCCAAGCAGGACTTTGTCGGCTTTTGGCGCCAGCAGGCGCGTGGTCATACCCGGTATGGCATTTTGTTCATGCACCACTAATGGCACGCCGCAGAGTTTCGCTGCTAAGCCCATTGGTGCGCAAACGTACCCACCAAAGGTGGCGACCACCTGCGGCTGAAGCGTTTTAAGCAAACGTCGACACTGCAAAACTGCTTTCGCTAAAGTAAATGGCATTAACAGTTTTCTTTTCAGGCCATGGCCGCGCACCCCTGTCATACTGATACTGTGCAAAGCAAAGCCCGCCGCCGGAATAACACGGCTTTCCAAACGACCTTCCTGAGTACCAAGCCAGTCAACTTGCCAGCCTTTATCCCGCAGATCTTCGGCTACGGCCAAAGCCGGGAAAATATGTCCGCCGGTGCCTGCGGCTGCAATTAGAACCCGGTTCATTCGGCACCTCCGCGCGGTGCTACTTTGCGACCAGTCATGCGGCGCTCATGGTCAATTCTCAATAACAAACCAACCGCCAGCGCAGACACGATCAAACTGTTTCCGCCATAACTGACCATTGGCAGAGTGAGTCCTTTGGTTGGCAGAGCACCAGAAGCCACACCAATATTGACGAAGGCCTGAATGCTGAACCAAACCGCTATACCGTATGCGAGGTATCCACCATAGCGCTGTTCCAGCATTAAACAGCGACGACCAATAACCAATGCCCGCCAAACCAGCATGAGTACAGTAACGATGACAGCCAGAACACCTAAGAAGCCAAGTTCCTCGGCAATAACTGCCATAATGAAATCGGTATGGGCTTCAGGCAGATACTGAAGCTTTTGAATACTGTTACCTAAGCCTGCACCACTGAACTGTCCTTGCCCGAAGGCGATAAGCGACTGCATTAACTGGTAACCCGCGCCAAAAGGATCTTTTTCCGGCTCTAAGAAAGTTAATAGTCGCTGCATTCGGTAGGGCTCAACAATGATCAAAAGAATGAGCGCTAACACGCAGGTCAGAAATACCGCAAAGAACTGCCATAACCGTGCTCCAGCAAGGAACAACATAGCGACAGTGGTCGCCGACAGAACCACAACGGTACCGAAGTCTGGTTGCATCAACAGCAACACTGCCGCAATAAACAGCAGGAACAAGGGTTTGATGAAGCCCTTAGCGGCTTCACGCACTTCGTCTTCACGACGGGACAAATAACTGGCCATGTAAATACAGAAAAACAATTTAGCCATTTCTGCAGACTGAATGGTGATGGGTCCTACTTTTATCCAGCGCTGTGAGCCATTCACTTCGTGGCCGATAATCAACACCAGCAATAACATCATCAAACCAATAAGTAGTAGCTTACCGCTGTGCAAATTCCAGATTTGCGTAGGAACCCTCAAGGTTGCCAGCATAATCAATAAGCTGATAACAATATAAACGCCATGACGTATCGCAAAATGAAAAGGGTTACCGGTTAGCCGCTCGGCTGTTGGTAGCGATGCCGATGTCACCATAATAAAGCCAAAAGCCAGTAATGACATGGCAAGAACAAACAGAACCCGGTCGTAAAGAGGCTCACTGGTTGTTCCGCGGAACCAATCGAATAACGGCTGTAACCGATTACTGGCTTGGCTCTCCGGCATTTCGAGATTCAGTTGTTCTTCACGCACTGTCGACATAAAGCGCCTCCACTGCCTGACGGAAACTCTCGCCACGGTGCTCGAAATTATCAAACTGATCGAAACTGGCACAGGCCGGAGAAAGCAGAACCATATCCCCTGCCTGAACGAGAGATGATGCCAGCTCAACGGCCTGTTGCAGACTCTTAACCTGTCGCGAACCGTTAAAAAGCTGGCCTATACGAGGACCGTCTTCGCCTATCGTCAGCAAAATATCGACCCGCTCCAGAGTCGACTGCAACTCACGGAAGTCGGCGCCTTTGCCATGACCTCCGGCAATAAGCAATAAGCGGCCATTAACAGTCGGTCGCAGCCCCTCTACCGCTGCTACGGTTGCGCCAATGTTAGTCGCCTTTGAATCATTAACCCAGAATACGCCCCCGTCATTACTGACGAGTTCACAACGGTGTGGCAAACCGTTAAATTCTTTCACTGCGCTGGCTGCTTGTTCAACATCAATTGAAATGGCCTCACACAACGCCAGAGCAGCCTGCACATTGATTAAATTATGAATGCCCTGCAGTTTTAACTGATCGGCCCTGAGCACAACATTACCGCGGTAGGTAACTGCCACCGGACCACTGGAGCGGTCAACATTGCCGGACAATAGGCCAAAGTGCTGAGGGTGAGCATCATCACCAAAGCTCATCAATTTCCCCGTAATTGGGTGTGGCCAAGTGTCCTGCTGCTGTCGATTTAGTACCCAGGTTTTTGCGTTAGTAAAGATGCGCTGCTTGGCTTTAATGTATTCTTCTACCGTGCTGTAACGATCCATGTGATCGGCACTAATATTCATCAGTGCCGCAGCCTTTAGTTTTAAGCTACTAACAGATTCCAACTGGAAGCTGGATAATTCCAGCATCACAGCGTCAGGTTGGCTTTTCTGCTGCAATAACTCCAGCACTGGCAGACCAATATTACCCGCTGCAACCACATTCTTACCGCATTTCTGAGCGATAAACTCGACCATTCGGGTAACGGTTGACTTACCGTTAGAGCCCGTAACAGCAATGACGGGCAACTTCGACTCTTGTGCAAACAGTTCGATGTCGCCAACCACCGGAATATTCGCATCCCAGGCTAAAATAATCGGCTCTTCCCGCAGGTCAATACCGGGACTTGTGATAATTAGGTCAGCCGCCAGCGTATCTTCTAATTGCCAACGACGGTTCAGGAATTCAGCATCGCCCAGTATTTTCTTTGCCTCATCCAGACCGGGTGGGTTCTCGCGTGAGTCAAACACGCGAATGTGAGCACCCGCTAAGTCTTTATCCTGTTGCTTTTTATTTTGTAAATAGCGCAGCACAGAAACCCCGGTCTTTCCAAGACCGAGGACAACAATGTGTTTCATATTCTGCCAGGCTATCTTTTTCATTATTTTTTAACGCAACTTCAAGGTTGCGAGTCCTATCAGTACAAAAATTAACGACAATATCCAAAAACGGACAATGACTCGTGGCTCAGGCCAACCTTTTAATTCGTAGTGATGATGAATTGGCGCCATGCGGAAAACACGTTTGCCCCGCAGTTTGTAGGAGCCTACCTGCAGCATCACGGAAACCGTTTCCATGACAAAGACGCCGCCCATAATAAACAGCACTAACTCCTGGCGGACTAATATCGCAATAATGCCAAGTGCAGCGCCTAAGGCCAGAGAGCCTACATCGCCCATAAATACCAGTGCCGGATAAGTGTTGAACCATAGAAACCCCAGACCAGCACCAACAATCGCGGTACAGACCACCAGCAGTTCGGCGGTCAAGGGTAAATAAGGAATTTGCAGATATTCAGCAAAATTTACGTTGCCGGAAACATAAGCAAAAATACCCAGCGCAGCGGCAACCATAATGGTCGGCATAATCGCCAGCCCATCTAAGCCATCGGTCAGGTTCACGGCATTACTGGTACCGACAATCACAAAGTAGGCCATCAACAAATAAAGCATTCCCAGTTGCGGCATAACGTCTTTAAAGAAAGGAACAATAAGTGCCGTCTCTGCACCCTGAGTGCTGCTCCAGTAGAGGTAAACCGCTGCAACGCTGGCAATAACCGACTGCCAGAAGTACTTCCATTTAGCGATTAAGCCCTTCGGGTCCTTGCGCACTACTTTGCGGTAGTCATCAACAAAACCCACAATGCCAAAGCCGGTGATTACTAATAACACAACCCATACATAGCGGTTTTCCAGATCGGCCCAAAGTAGTGATGAACCAAGCACCGCGGCTAATATCAAGACACCGCCCATGGTTGGTGTGCCACTTTTACTTAAATGACTTTCGGGGCCATCGTCCCGTACCGTTTGCCCTATCTGCAGGCGTTGCAAACGGCGAATTAATGTTGGTCCTAACCACAGTGACAAAACTAAAGCGGTTAAAACGCTTAGTATTGCCCGCAAAGTCAAGTAAGAAAACACGTTAAACGCGCTTTCAAACTGGGTTAGGTACTCCGCCAACCAAACTAACATGCGTGCTTTTCCTTTGTGCTGTCACCGACTGTGACAGCCTGCTGTATTGCTGCAACAACGCGCTCCATATGTGCGGAGCGTGAGCCTTTAACCAGCACTGTGACAGGCTGTTTACCTGTCTGTTCTGTAAGTCTTTGTAAAACAGAGCCAACCAGCGACTGTAAGCTTCCAAAGTGCTTGCCGCCATTGCCGTTAAAGACTTCGCTGGCACTTTGGCTGAGTACACCCAGGCTATATAAATTGTTGATACCTGAGCCAATAGCATGCTCACCAATTTCTTCGTGATAGGCTCTTGCATCAGCTCCTAGTTCGCCCATGTCTCCAAGGACAAAAATTCGATACCCCTCGTAGCTTCCGAGTAAATCGAGAGCGGCTTTGGTGGAAGCAACGCTGGCGTTGTAAGTGTCGTCAATGATACGTAAGTGATCACTCACTTTTATGGTGGTTAAACGCCCTTTTGCCGGTTGAACCTTCTCTAAACCAGTAACAATATCATCCAGAGATATACCCAATTCGCTGGCCGCAGCCGACGCAGAAAGCGCATTTAAGACGTTGTGCTGACCGCTCAATTTTAAAGTCAGTTGTCGGGCTTCCCCATTTAAATGAAGCGTAAATGATGGGTGTCCTTCTCCATTAAGAGTGATATCTGTGGCAAACACGTCCGAACTGTCGGTTAAACCAAAGGTTTTCCAGTTCATATTAGTGCAAGCGCGCTCCCAGTATGGGTAAAACTCTGAATCGCGGGGGGTAACAGCCGTTCCCTGGCTCCCCACTCCACGGAAAATTTCAGTTTTCGCACGAGCTACGCCGTGTAAACTGCCAAAACCTTCAACGTGTGCAGCACTTACGTTATTTAGAATAGCGACGTCGGGCTTGACCAGATTAGTGGTGTAGCCTATTTCTCCGGGGTGATTCGCTCCCAGCTCAACCACCGCGTATTTATGTTGTTCTTCCAGTCGCAGCAGAGTCAAAGGAACACCAATGTCGTTATTAAAGTTGCCCTGAGTCGCCAATACCGGATGACGAATTGATAAAATGGCCGCCAGCATTTCTTTTACTGTGGTTTTACCGTTACTGCCGGTAACCGCGACGGTTCTCGGAGCAACCTTGGCTTTCACTGCCGCGCCCAGGCGTCCCAGTGCATGGCGACTGTTCTCGACAATAATTTGCCGACAGTCAATGTCCTGCTGCTTTTCACAAATAACGGCAGCGGCACCTTTGGCTATAGCCTGCTCAACGAAGTCGTGCGCATCAAAGTTCTTTCCTTTTAAGGCAATAAAAAGTGCGTCCTGCAAATCCGCCCGCGTATCCGTTGATACTTTGTCTATTTTACAATCAGAGCCAGCCAGGCGGCCTTCCACCTGTTCCGCGATCCACTCCAGTGATACTGAAATCATGCGCAGTCTCCTTGCAGCCATTCACTCACGACTGCTCTTTCGTTGTAATCCACACGTTGGGTGCCGATAACCTGATAGTCTTCATGTCCCTTGCCGGCCAGCAGAACAACATCGTCTTGCGCTGCTTCCTGCATGGCTTTTATCACCGCTTCGCGGCGGCCGGACCAGACTTTAACCCGCTCTTTATCCGCAATACCTGTCAGAATGTCTTCGATAATCTGTTGCGCTGGCTCAGTTCTTGGATTGTCGTCTGTAACAACCACGACGTCGGCGTAGTCTGCAGCGACTTTGCCCATTTGTGGGCGTTTACCCCGGTCACGGTCGCCACCGCAGCCAAACACGCACCATAAACGACCTTTGCAGTGCAGCCGCAAAGCACTTAATACCTGGTGTAAAGCGTCTGGTGTATGCGCATAGTCAACCACCACTAATGGCGACTGCTTGTTATGAAAAGCTTCCATGCGCCCGGGAACCGGTAGCAAATTGCGGCAAGCCTGGCCAATTTCCGCCAGAGGCTTATTGAACTTCAATAAAACCGCTACTGCACACAGCAGGTTATAAACATTAAAGCGCCCCAGTAGAGGTGTCTCAACGGTGCAGGATTCGCCCTGCCAATTGATCTGAAATACTGAGCCTTGCTCATGAAACTGAAGCCCCGTTGCACGCAAGCACGGTTCCATCGAACTTTCGTTAAGACTTATCCATAAATCCGCTAAACCGTCTTTGTTCCAGTCGCTCAAGGTGTCATCATCAGCATTAACTATGCGGTTTTGTAAACCAAAATCGGCGAATAGTCGTTGTTTTGCTGCAACGTAGTTTTCCATGGTGCCGTGGTAATCCAAATGGTCACGGCTGATGTTGGTAATAGCGGCTGCGGAAAAATGCAGAGCTTCTACACGGCGCTGAATCAAGGCGTGCGAAGACACTTCCATAGCAACAAGCTCGGCGCCTTCTGCAAGTAATGTCGCCAGTCGGTGTTGCACAGTAACTGCATCTGGAGTCGTGTGCCGCTCAGGCAATAAGCGCCCAATGAGCCCACTACCTGTGGTACCAATAACCGCCGCTTCCATGCCCAGAGCTTTTGCCAACTGAGCCATGATATGAGTGACCGATGTTTTCCCGTTAGTTCCGGTAACACCAACCAACTGCATTTTCTCTGACGGGTGACCAAAGAAGGTGCCTGCAATATGTGACAAGTGCTCGCGCACACCACTAAAGCCGACCACCACCGCACCTCGGCGATGTTCCAGCGCAAGTCCGGGAGCTTCAGCAATAACCGCTACCGCGCCAGCATCTATAGCGGCATCAATATAAGCCCGTCCATCGGTTTCATAACCGGGGATCGCAACAAATACATCGCCGTTCGCAATTTGCCTGCTATCTAATTTTATTCCACTGACAGTCACATCCGGAATAGCGAATGAAGCAGGCAGCATGGTGAGTAGCTCAGCCAGTTTCATCATTCATCACCCCCGAAGCCCGCCGCACGAACTTGAGTGTCTTCAATGTTATCTGGTGCGACATTCAGCAAACGCATGGTCTGAGACACAATTTTTGAAAATACGGGTGCCGCCGCTGTACCGCCATAATAGTCATCGGTACCCGGCTCATTTATGGTCACCACAACAACAATTTTCGGGTCGCTGACCGGCGCAATGCCAGCAAATAAAGCAACATACTCGTCGCCGTAACCGCCACCGGTTTTCGTTTTCCGCGTCGTTCCGGTTTTACCCGCTACGCGATACCCCGGAACCTGAGCTGCTTTGGCCGTGCCATCTCGCACCACCTCTTCCATCATATGCATGACAGCTCTCGTGTTGTCCGGATTAAACACCTGCTCAGCGGGTAACGGTGATTCCTGACGGAATATTGTAAGCGGCCGTTTCAAACCACCGTTTGCAATAATGTTATAGGCATTCGCTAGTTGCAGAGTCGTTGCTGAAAGCCCATAGCCGTATGAGAGCGTAGCAATTTCAAATTCAGACCAGCGTCGACGATCGCCTAAAATACCGATACTTTCACCCAATAGGGCAATACCGGTATCGTTACCAAAGCCTGCGTCGGCATAGGTTTGCAATAGTGGCTCAATTCCCAAATCCAGAGCTATTTTGGTAACCCCGACATTGGAGGAATGTTTCAGCACCTCGGTCAGAGACAGTTCGCCATAGTTGCGAGGGTCACTTACGCGACGTCCGCCAATTCTCAACCAGCCCGGGCTAGTATCAATGCTATCGCCTGCTTTATGGCGGCCATTCTCTAGCGCACTAAGAATCACCAGCGGTTTCATCGTTGACCCTGGCTCGTAGCTGTCGGTTACCGCCCGGTTACGCATTCTGAAAGACTGCAGTTCCGCTCGGTTGTTAGGGTTAAAGGACGGGCTATTGACCATAGCCAGAACTTCACCGGTTTCGACATTAAGCACTACTGCCGAGCCTGAAGTTGCCTGATTGTAGCGCACGGCTTTTTTCAGTTCGGTATAAGCAGTTGCCTGAACACGTTGGTCGATACTCAGTGTCAGCTGTTTTGGTTGTTGTGCGTCTGTCTGACTAATTTCTTCAACAACCCGCCCTTGCGCGTCCTTGCGATAAACTCGTTTACCCGGTGTGCCGGTTAAATGCTCGTCATACAATAGTTCCAGGCCTTCTTGCCCTGCACCGTCAATATCGGTCAGCCCAATTAAATGAGCACTGATTTCACCTGTTGGGTAATAGCGTCGAGACTCAGTTTTTAAATACACACCCGGTATTTTCAATTGTTTCACGTAATCCGCTTCTGACGGCGTCACTTTCCTCTGTAGGTAAACAAAGCGTTTTGACTCATCGTCCACCTTGCTCACCAGTTCATTACGATTCATGCGGAAGGTTTCCGCCAGAGCCTGCCAGCGACGTTCGTCTGCTAAGGCTTCTTTTTCTGCGATTCGCTTTGGATCGGCCCATACGGTTTCAACCGGAACACTCACCGCCAATTCTCTGCCGTTGCGATCGACAATGGTTCCCCGTTCAACCGCAACGCTGGCTGATCTTAAGCTGCGCATATCGCCTTGCAGCGAAAACGCATCAGGACTGATTACCTGAATATAGGCAGCACGCGCAATCAGTACGGAAAAAACACCGAACAGTAAAAACACTGCGGTATAAAAACGCCAGCGAGTGCCAGCTGGCTCTGAACGTTTTTTTCGACGAGTCACTGCCATGAGACGAGTACCTCCTGCTCTGGCGCAACGTCACGCATACCAAGCTGTTCCTGCGCGATACGCTCCACTCGACTGTGTTCAGTCAGCGAGTTCTGCTCAATCACAAGGTGCCGCCACTCTCTGTCCAGAGTGTCGCGATACGAGAGTAAGTCGTCGCGCTCAGCAGTTAATTGTCGATTCAAATGCGCGATATAAACAATGCTTAGTGCATTAACAATAACCACCACGCTCAACAACACTATCCACTTATGCTGCAGCAGATCTTGAAGTAACATTTTGGTCAGGCTTGGGTAACGCTGTTTAGTCATTGCGAACCCTCCTGGCAATACGCAGCACAGAGCTACGTGAACGCGGGTTTTCCTGAACTTCTGCCTTGCCCGGTTTAATCGCTTTACCCACTTTTTCTAATGTTTTGTCTTTGTTGCGTTCAGCTTCAGTTACCGGTAACCCCGGAGGCAGTTGCTTGCCTTCGCTGTGTTTGCGGATAAAGCGTTTAACTAAGCGATCTTCCAGGCTATGGAAGCTAATAACCACCAACCGCCCGTCTTCTTTCAAACCAGAAAGCGATGCTTCGAGCGCTTGTTCTATTTGCTCTAACTCGCGGTTAATATGAATTCGTATGGCCTGAAATGTGCGCGTTGCCGGGTGTTTATGCTTCTCTTTTACCGGGCTCACACGGGCAATCATTTCCGCAAGCTGCTTCGTGCGGGTGAAAGGCTTTTTCTCGCGGTCCATAACTATGGCGCTGGCAATACGGCGAGCAAAACGTTCCTCACCATACTCTTTAAGAACCCAACTAATGTCGTCTTTTTCTGCGCGATTCAGCCATTCAGCTGCTGTCTCACCGCTGCTGGTGTTCATCCGCATATCCAACGGACCATCACGCATAAAACTAAAGCCCCGCTCAGCATCGTCCAATTGTGGGGAGGAGACACCCAGGTCAAATAAAATACCCGTCACTTGCTGGTTCAGTTGCAAGTCATCAAGCACCTGTTGCAGGTTTGAGAAAGGAGTGTGGATAATTTGAAAACGGGGGTCGTCTTCGAAGGATTTTGCCGCAGCAATGGCCTCAGGGTCTTGATCAAGCGCAATCACCCGGGCATTGTCACCTAACTGATTAAGAAGCGCACGTGTATGTCCGCCACGACCAAACGTGGCGTCAATATATGTGCCTTGCGGATCAGTCGCTAATGCTTGTATCGACTCTTCCAGTAGCACCGAAACGTGTTGCGGTGACGTTGTTATCATTATAATGAAAAGTCTTCTAGTCGTTCGTTGAGAGTAAAGTCACCTTCGCGTTCAACATCCATATCTTGCGCCACTTGTTCATGCCAGGCGTCTTCATCCCAAACTTCAAATTTATTCAGCTGCCCGACAAGCATCAGTTTTTTCTCTAAACCTGCGTGTTGTCTCAATGGCGCTGACAGTAACAGACGACCGTTTTTATCCATTTCACAGTCGTCAGCATGGCCTAACAGAAGCCGCTGTAAGCGACGTTCTGCGGGATTCATACTGGATAATCGAGTGAGTTTTTGTTCTATGATTTGCCACTCGGGAAGCGGATACAACAAAAGGCACGGTTGCTTAATATCAATCGTGCAGACCATTTTGCCTTCACAGTCTAAGGACAACGCGTGACGATGCTTGGCAGGTATGGCCAAACGCCCTTTGCTATCCAGACTTAATGTTGTTGCACCTCGGAACATGATCCCACCTGATCATTGCGATCCACTATTATCCACAAATCCCCACAATGTTACAGTCTAGGTGTCACTGTTTCCCACTGTCAAGAAAAAACCTCTTTATTTGTCTGGGCTTCACAGAAATTTACATTAAGCGCTTGATGCAACATGTAAAATAGTTTTTCCGCTATGGGTTGTGCGATTTTTATGCGATACTCGACTGAGTTTTAGCTAGCTGTGATACTCAATGAAGCGCTATTTATTTGTCATATTGGTAAGCTTTTGCGTGTTGGTGACCGGCGTTATCTGGTTTGCGGAGAATCAAAACTCGCAAGTGATAGAGTCGCGCAAGCGTGTCGCTACCGAACGCTTAGGCAGGTTACGCGCCGCACTCGAAGGTCAGATTAATTCCTCGCTGACCACCGCTCGTGCGCTGCAGGCTGAAATAAAACTTTCCCCTGACATTTCCGCAGAACGCTATCGTTTACTGGTGCAAGAGCTAATCGACAATGACCTTCCTGTTCGTCATGTGGCTCTGGCCCCTGATCTTATTATCGAGTTTCTCTATCCTTTAGTTCCCAACCAGGACGCACTGGGTTTTGATTACCGAGCTTCACCCGAACAGTTCAAGAGTGTTCAGGCAGCCATTCAGCGCAAGAGCATCATTATTGACGGCCCAGTCAAGCTGGTACAAGGCGGCTGGGCACTAATAGCACGGGCTCCGGTTTTTATCGATAACTCGCTGTGGGGCATTATTGCGGTTGTCATTGATATTGAGCAATTAATGATCAGTAGCGGCCTAACGTCAGTTGATGATTATCTCTTCGCGCTGAAAAAGAACATTAAAGATAGCGAAGAGTTATTTCAACGTGGCGATCCGTCCGTATGGCAAAAAGACTATGTCGCCATTGAAATCGATGTATCCTCCGGCCAATGGTTGCTAGCTCTTGCGCCGAAAGATAGTGGCTGGGCTAAACGCGATAATATTTATTGGATCATCATAATTGCCGGCTGGACACTCTCATTCTTAATGATTGCCTTTATGTATAATTTGGTCGCAACCCAGAGTCGTTTAAGGACGGCTCTGACAACAATAGACCGGCAGGCCAACTTCGATTCAATAACCGATTTGCCTAACCGTCGAGCCTTTGTTGACTATCTCAATCAATTAACTCAGAGCGGTAATGATCAGCATTTTGCTATTTTGTTTATCGACCTTGACCATTTTAAAGAAGTTAATGACAGCCTTGGGCACGACGCCGGCGACGAGCTGCTGGTTTCCGTTGCTGAACGTTTAAGAAGCCAGCTTCGGGGTTCTGACTTTATCGCCCGTATTGGCGGCGATGAGTTTGTTGTTGTCATCAACCGCTTTAAGTCACATGACGTCATCAATGATCTGGCTACACAAATTAACCGCCATTTAGGCGAGCCTTTTACATTACGTCAGAATCAAATACAGACTACCTGCAGCATTGGTATTGCGCTGTACCCCGACGATGGCATGAAAGCGGCAGAGCTTCTCAAAAATGCTGACTTGGCCATGTACGCCGCAAAAACCGCAGGGCGTCGCACTCATTACTTTTTTAACGACGAACTAAGAGCGCAAACCGAACGCCAGAATGCCATTCACAACCGAATGCGGGATGGCCTGAAGCGACATGAATTCTCGCTAGTTTATCAGCCTATTGTTGATTTTAGTTCCGGCAAAGTCACCAAGTGTGAAGCCTTACTTCGTTGGAAAGATAAAAATGGAAATGTCATTTCTCCTGCTGAATTCATTCCGGTTGCTGAACGCACGGGGTTAATTCACGAGCTGGGGCAATTTGTTCTGGAGCAAGCTTGTATTGACTGGGTTACCGTTCATAAGTTCGGGTACCCTATTGAAGTTTCAATTAACCGCTCAGAGCGAGAGCTGAACGATATGGAGGCCGCTAAACAGTGGCTGTCTTGCATCAAGCAGCACGGTATACCAACTGAAAGCATCACTTTCGAAATTACTGAATCCTTGTTAATGAGTAATAAGCAGCGGCAATTGCAAATTTTGCATTACCTGCGCTCGCAAGGAGTACAACTGGCCATTGATGATTTTGGTACCGGTTATTCAAGCATTAATTACCTGCAGCGTTACCCTGTCGACTATATAAAAATAGACAGAAGCTTTTTGAATCAGGCACCTGACGACCGTGTGCAGGTTGCTTTATTAGATGCTTTACTGCGGGTAGCCAGAGCCCTTGATATCGACGTTATTGCTGAAGGTGTGGAAACTAAGCGACAATGGGAGTTATTGCAGCAGCAACAATGTGACTTTGCTCAAGGCTATTTTATTAGTGAACCCCTGACTTTAGATAAGTTATTAGACTTTTTGCGAAACTGGCAGTTCTGAGGTCGAAAAGAGGAATTAAGGTGGAGAGCCGGCCGATAAGCCGGGTTCTGTCTTGGACAATCATTCATCTAGTGATCAGGTTGCCCTGACCCTCAAGCAGTCTACCCGGGTTCAACGCGGGCCGCGCCAAAGAACCCCTATTTGACCTTGCTCCGGGTGGAGTTTACCGTGCCGCAAACTGTTACCAGTTGCGCGGTGCGCTCTTACCGCACCCTTTCACCCTTACCTGTGCTGCAAGCAGCCATCGGCGGTTTACTCTCTGCTGCACTAGTCGTCGGCTTACGCCGCCCAGGCGTTACCTGGCACCCTGCCCTATGGAGCCCGGACTTTCCTCCCCCTGTAAACAGGCGGCGATTGTCTGGCCAGCTCTCCGCGGAGGATTCTACGCTGCGCCAGGCTTTAACTCAATCTTTGTTTTTATTCTCCAGCCCCCACTGATACAACACATTTTTACGTTCATCATGAATTTTCGCAGTTACAGCAGCGGCTTTCTTTAACGGCAACTCCTCAAGTAGCAACAATAAGGTGCGCTTAGCCGCCTCTCCAGGGCCATCACTGACTTCTGTTTCTTGTTGCAAGGGTGATATCAATAACACCATCTCTCCCCGCTGCTGATTACTGTCGTCTGTTAAAATCTGCAATAACTCTGCAGCACTGCCATTTAAATAGGTTTCAAACTGCTTCGTCAGTTCACGCGCCAGTACCAACTGCCTTTCTGTCCCCAACACGACATTCATATCGGTCAGGGTATGCATAATTCGGTGTGGGCTTTCATAAACAACAACGGTTCTTGGTTCTGCTTTTATCGCTTCTAGTTTTGCCCGGCGTTGCTGCGGCTTAGAAGGCAAAAAACCTTCAAAGGCAAAACGGTCGGTAGGTAAGCCAGCCGCAGACAATGCTACGGTTACGGCACAGGCTCCCGGCAATGCAACTACTTTGAGGCCATGCTGACGACAGCGTTGTACCAGCACATAGCCCGGGTCATTAATAAGTGGAGTGCCCGCGTCGCTGACTAATGCCAGGGAATCGCCTTGCTGCAGACGCTCAATAACCGAATCTGCGCGCTGAGTTTCATTATGCTCATGCAGCGCAAACACGTCGTTTTGTATGCCGTAATGCTGCATTAATTTCCGCGTATGCCGCGTATCCTCTGCAGCTATGGCTGCTACATCGGCTAATGTTTTTATTGCCCGCTCGGTAATATCGCCTAAATTCCCGATAGGCGTGGGTACAATATAAAGGGTCCCCGAATCTGTCATAATAAGTCTCAGTTTGTTTCCAACGTCAATGCCGTTTATAGTATCACCGAACAGGCACCAAAGCGGAACCTTACAGTGTTTAGAACTCAGTCATTTGTATTTTTAGCTCTACTGGCACTAATGGTACTCACTCAGTGTACCTCTGCCCCTGAGCGGAAAACTGAAACTCCCGATAAAACCGCAGATGTCGCCGACCAGGACTTGAGCTTAACTGAAGAAAAATCAGCTCAGGACTGGTTAGATGAAGCCCGCGCTGCCGCCAACGATATTGAGCAGCATTCCGCCTTAATACGCGCAGCTAATGCGTTTCAGAATGAACAAAAATGGCAGCAGGCCGTGGCCGTGTTGTCTCAATTAAGCCCTCAAAAAATTACCCGGCATAGCCAAAAATACTATCACCTGGCTAAGGCTCGTTGGGCTGCAGAACAAAAACAATGGTCTCAGGTTATTGATGAACTGGAGAGCGTTTATACACAGTTTAACCAACGCGAGTTTCGCTCTTTAAGCCTACAATTGCTGTCTCAAGCCGCTTACCAGCAAAAAAGCTACTGGAAAGCTTTGGTGTGGCAGGTCGACGCTCAACGTTTTGCTGAACAGTCCAGCGCAGAAACCATATGGTCTGTTGCCAGCCGGGTCACCCAATCTGAGCTTCCACAGCAACGTCCGACTGATTTAGCTCTAGCTGGTTGGTGGCGTTTAGTTGACTACCATCATCAGGCGATGACCAACCCGGAACAACTGTCTGTTTACCTAAGCCAATGGTTGCAAGGCTATAGCGAGCACGCTGCTGTCGATATGGTAAAGAGATGGGAGGGAACAGAAGTCAGGAATGATAACGAGAAGACATCCAAACCAATCATTGCGGTCTTATTACCCTTGTCCGGAAAATACCAACAACAAGGCCAGGCCGTACGCGACGGCATTATTGCCCGCACAGGAGAGTTAAAAGAAGTACAAGTGTTTTTTATTGATAGCGAACAAGGTGACATTGAGGCACATAAAGAGCAGATAAAATCATTGAACTCCGTTGGTGTTATTGGCCCTCTCTTAAAAGAAAATGTTGCGCTTTGGGCGGAGCAGCCCCCCAGCGATGTACCTCAGGTTTTTCTAAACCAGGTTGAAAGAGAATCAACGGACTATCCTGCTAACAGCGTATTTTTTGCCTTAATTCCTGATACAGAAGCTCGGCAAGCTGCACAGCGTATCAATCAGAAACGCCCCGGAGCGAAAAGTGCCATGATCATCGCGGCCGATACATCCAGCGGACGTAGAATGGTCGATGCCTTTAAATCAAGTTGGGACAATGAGCCGTCTGGAGCCCCCAAAGTTTCTTACTTTTCGGAACGCGCGGACATGAAAGCGACGGTTGAAAGCTCTCTGGGATTAACGGACAGTCAACAGCGCATTCGGGCGGTGAAAATAGCCGCTGGAAAGATCATTGTTGATGAACAAGAACGAAGCCGGAGAGATATCAGCGCTATTTATCTGCCGGGAAACTTACAACAAACTCGTCTGTTAAAACCTTTTATTGATGTCAGTGTTTCACCTTTTGCTGCACCCATTCAGGTATACGCCAGTTCTGCGACTCACGAACTTAAAAACCGTTTAGGGGATTCTGATCTTAACGGTATTATCTTTTCTGACATTCCCTGGTTAGCTTCTGATGCAGGTAATAATTTGCTTTTAACTCAGTGGCTTGAGCTACGCAATGGTTGGGGACTTTCACTAGCAAGGTTAGCCGCAATGGGGTATGACAGTGTGTCATTAATACAACGATTAGAAATGATGAATCGTATGCCGGGGCTTACCTGGAGCGGACTTAGTGGCAACCTCCACATCAATGACTCAGTGGTTCAACGTGAACTTACCTGGGCTACCTTTACTAAGGGGAAAATAGCCTTAGCTAAGGAGTCAAATAATGCAGGAAGTAGCAACAGGTAAGCACGCGGAGTTACTGTCGGCAGAATTTCTGGAAAAGAATTGCCTTACAATTATTTGCAAAAATTACCGCATTGACGGCGGTGAAATTGATATTATAGCCCGAGACGGAGATTACTGGGTCTTTTGTGAGGTTAAGTATCGGCAACATGAGCACTTCGCTTCAGTACTTGACCAGATTAAGCCGCAACAGTGCAGGCGTGTAAGGCATACTGCTCGTTACTATTTACTCAGTAATAATATCGACGAACACACCGCAGCAATACGCTTTGACGTTATTGCAATAGTCGGTCACCCAACAAAAATTGAATGGTTTAAGGACGCATTCTAATTATGAATGACGAGCTAATTAAAGCGCTTTTTACAGAGAGCATACAGACACAGATCTCCGCCGTTGAGAGCCTGACCGATGACATGGCAACCACAGTGGAATTGTTAGTGGCTAACCTGCTCAATGGTCAACGCGTTTTTTGCTGCGGAGACCGAACCACTGGAGTGGTTGCACAGCATTTTGCCAACCTCATGACAGAGGGGATGAAGCTCGAACGGCCTCCTTTTCCAGTGCTGGCTCTGAATGCGGGCAAGCAAAAGCAATTGGCTGCGTTAGGTCAGGCTAGCGATATTTTGGTAGTCATAGCTGATAATCAGGAAAATGAAGAACTGACCTCCGTTATGGAAACAGCAATTAGCCGCGACATGTTAATCATTGCTTTAACCGGAGAGGGTAATGACTCTGTTTCCGGTCTATTAGGGGCTAATGACATAGAACTGCGTGTGCCAAGTTTAAATCCGGCCCGTATACTGGAAACCCAGTTATTTATTGTCCATGGTCTATGTGAACAAATAGAAAATACTATCTTTCCTCAGGAGCACTGACGCGTATGACTTTATCTAAACTCGCTTTACCCGTCATTTTTATCGCCGTGTTGACCTTACAAGGCTGCGCTGCTGTCGCAGTTGGCGCTGCCGCGGTTGGTATCTCATCTGCAACCGACCCTCGTACCATAGGCACTCAAGTAGACGATCAAACCATTGAAATGAAAACGAATGCCAAGCTGGGGAACGATGAACAGCTTGAGGATTCTCGTGTCATTGCGGTGAGCTACGATACCAACGTGCTGTTGATTGGCCAGGTGCCCAGCGAGAATTTGAAAAGAAGAGCGGAAGATGTCATTAAAGATACCAATGGCATTAATAAGATTTTCAATCAACTGCGCATTGGGTCAAAAGCTTCTGCAACGGTCCGCGCAGGCGACAGCTGGATAACCAGTAAAGTGAAACTTAAGTTTGCGAATAATAAGTCCATAGATGCCACCAACATAAAAGTGGTAACAGAAAACGCCGAGGTATTTCTGCTAGGCCATGTTAGTCAGGCGGAAGCCGATGCTGCTGTTGAGGTTGCAAGAAATGTTGATGGTGTAGAACGAGTCATTAAAGCACTAACCATTAAGCGTTAGTGCTTTAAATTTTTACTTAACAACTTTTAAGTTGGGCTTTTTCTTCGCTGACTTTTGTTCAGTTTCAGTGTTGCTCTGCTCATCTTCGTCAAGCTCGGGCATTTTATCCAGCTCGGGCTCGGCCTCAAACATAGCACCAGCTCCATTTTCACGGGCGTAAATGGCTAATGCCGCCGTCATAGGAACAACAACCTGCATCGGCTGCCCCCCAAAACGTGCGTTAAAACGCACCTCATGGTCCGCCAACTGTAAGTTCTGAACTGCTGTTGGTGAGATATTAAGAACTATCTGGCCTTCACTCACAAAGTTTTGTGGCACCACTGTGCCGACAATGGTTGCGTCAACAACCAAGTGCGGTGTCAGATCGTTATCAACAATCCATTCGTACAGTCCACGAAGTAGATAAGGTCTTTTCGGCGTCATAGCACTACTCCTCGACGTCGATGAAATTAATGACGGGCGAGCTCTTTCTCTTCTTCCGTTAAAGAGTCCTGGAACGTTTTGCGTTCAAATAAACGTACCATATATTGCTTGATCTCTTTTGCACCTTGCCCTTCCAGGTCAATGCCGTAAGCTGGCAAACGCCATAGCAGAGGTGCCAAATAACAATCGACTAAGCTGAACTCTTCACTCATGAAATAAGGCGTGTCGGCAAATATAGGAGCCAAAGAAAGTATGCCTTCTTTCAGTTCCTGCCTTGCCTGTGCATCGCCTTGCTGAATTTTTTCAGCCAGACTGTACCAGTCACGCTCAATACGGTACATCATAAGACGACTTGTACCGCGGGCAACAGGGTATACCGGCATCAATGGCGGGTGTGGGAACCGCTCATCAAGATACTCCATGATAATTTGTGCGTTATATAACACCAGTTCACGGTCAACAAGAGTCGGCGTAGCCTCTGGGTACGGGTTAAGCTGTAACAGATCCTCCGGCGTACTTTCGTCGGTCACATAGGTAATTTCGACACCAACGCCTTTCTCAGCTAACACCAGACGTACCTGATGACTCTTTAAGTCATCCTTTCCTGAATATAACGTCATTACTGAGCGTTTATTTGCTGCAACAGCCATTCCTTTCTCCAGATAATATCAACGGCAAAAGGGTGGCAAGCCACCCTTTACTAAGTCGTTGTCTAACAGACTGATAAGCCTCGATTATTTGAGGTCTTTCCAAAACTCTTTCTTCAGTAACCATGCCAAAATAGTAAAGACCAGCAGGAAACCAAAGACAAACCAACCCATTCGACGCTGCTCTAACAACATAGGCTCACCGGTGTATACCAGGAACGCTGTTAAATCTAGCATCGCTTGGTCGTACTCGCTTTCAGACAGGCGACCGTTTCCATCGGTTTTAATACCAACGTAAACGTCTTTCATTTCGCCGTCTATCATACGCTCTTCGTAGGTTTTTTCAGGAAGCCCCTGAAGCTCTTCCAGAACATGCGGCATACCCACGTTAGGGAATACTGCGTTGTTAACCCCAAATGGGCGGCTTTCATCTTTATAAAATGAGCGTAAATAAGTATAAATCCAGTCCGCACCGCGTACACGGGCAACATTGGTTAAGTCCGGTACAGCTGTACCAAACCAATTCGCAGCGGAATCTGAATCCATATTATTAGTAATAAGGTCACCGGCTTTATCGCCAGTAAACTGCAGGTGCTTTTCACCCAACTCTTGTGGGATACCAAGATCTTCAAAGGTACGGTTATAGCGATGATACTCCAGCTGGTGACAGCCCAGGCAGTAGTTCATATATAACTGCGCACCGCGTTGCAGCGAAGCCTTATCATGCAAGTCGACTTCGGCCTTATCTAACGGAACTTCAGGACCCGCCGCAAAGACCAGCGACGGAATCAAAGTTATCAGAGCGATTAACAGTTTTTTCATTTCGACGTCACCCTTTCTGGTACCGGTTTAGTCTTCTCGCGCTTACTGTAGAACCAGAGCAGCCCGAAGAATGCAAAGTACAGGAACGTAAATATCTGTGCGAACACGGTTGCAACAGGTGTTGCAGGTTGAGTTCCCAGATAACCCAGTACAACGAAGCTGATCGCAAATACGGTTAAGTTCAGCTTATGCAATAGGCTACGATAACGAATTGAGCGTACTCGACCACGGTCTAACCAAGGCAATAAGGCCAGGAAGACAATGGCAGCAAACATGAGAATGACGCCAAATAGCTTATCCGGAACCGCGCGCAAAATAGCGTAGAACGGAGTGAAGTACCATACCGGAGCTATGTGCTCAGGTGTTTTCAACGGGTTCGCTGGTTCGAAGTTCGGTGGCTCAAGGAAAAAGCCGCCCATTTCCGGATTAAAGAAAATAACGTAACAGAAGAAGAACAAGAAGATACCAAAACCGAACATGTCCTTAAGGATGTAATAAGGATAAAACGGGATGGAATCAACAATGTCTTTCTTGTTCGTAAAGCGCTCATGGAACTTAAATTTCGGCTTCTCTTCGTCAGGAACCGAGCCTTTAGGCTTCTTCGTATCAACACCATCGGGGTTATTAGAACCGACCTCATGCAAAGCGACGATATGCAAGAAGACCAAAATAACCAGCACTAATGGTAAAGCAATGACATGCAATGCAAAGAAACGGTTTAATGTAGCGCCCGAAATAACGTAGTCACCGCGGATCCACAAAGTTAAATCATCACCAATGACCGGAATTGCACCGAACAAGGAGATGATAACCTGAGCCCCCCAGTATGACATTTGTCCCCATGGCAACAAGTAGCCCATGAAGGCTTCTGCCATTAATACCAGGAAGATGAACATACCAAACAACCAGATTAATTCCCGTGGTTTTTGGTAAGAACCGTACATCATGCCGCGGAACATATGCAGATAGACCACCACGAAAAACGCTGATGCCCCAGTGGAGTGCATGTAACGCAATAGCCAACCGTATTCAACATCACGCATAATGTACTCGACCGAAGCAAATGCGCCTTCAGCACTCGGTACGTAGTTCATGGTAAGCCAAATACCGGTCAGAATTTGGTTGATTAATACAATCGTTGCCAAGAAACCGAAAACATACCACATGTTGAAGTTTTTCGGAGCTGGATACTGTGCCAGGTGGATGTTCCAGGTTTTTGTCATGGGGATGCGGGCATCCATCCACTCTACAAATCGCTTAAACATTATGCTTGCCCCTTATCTTCACCCACCAAAATGGTGTTCTCGTCGATAAAATAATGCGGCGGCACGACTAAGTTCAGAGGTGCTGGAACGCTTTCAAAAACACGACCTGCAATATCAAACTTCGAACCGTGACACGGGCAGAAGAAACCAGATTCAACGCCATCTACATGGTCTCCCATTCCCTTTTCAAGGTAGGACGGGGAACAACCTAAATGAGTACAGATGCCAACGGCGACAAAGAATTCCTCTTTGATTGAACGGTGTTGGTTCTGCGCGTATTCAGGCTGTTGTGGTTCTTCTGAATTGGGGTCGCGAAGCCGATCTTCAACTTTAGACAACCCTTCCAGCATATCGGGGGTACGGCGCACCACCCAGACTGGCTTTCCGCGCCATTTCACACGGACTAGCTGGCCAGGTTCAGCCTTGCGTATATTCACTTCTACGGGCGCTCCCGCGTTTTTTGCTTTCGCACTTGGGTTCCACGATGCTATGAAAGGAACGGCTACTGCTACCGCTCCGGCACCACCTACCACAGAGGTTGCGACAGTCAAAAAACGACGACGGCCTTTATCTACAGGCGCATTGCTCATCCATCTACTCTCCAGTTTTGGACGCTCCACGATACTTTGTCGCGAAGTCGGGAATTAGCTGCTGCTTTGTCCGCTTATGCGGATTACAGAAAATGCTTTGAGATGATAATGAAAAGACACACTTTTTACAAGCTTAATAGCCGCTATTATCGCGGTATTTCTATTTAGATAAGGCATAAAAAAACCCAGCCGAAGCTGGGTTTTGCCACAATAAATGAAGACGAATTAACGCTTCGAGAACTGTGGACGTTTACGTGCTTTATGCAAGCCGATTTTCTTACGTTCAACTTGACGAGCGTCACGAGTAACGTAACCTTCTTTACGTAGCGGACTACGTAGAGCTTCGTCATACTGCATTAATGCACGAGTAATACCGTGACGAATTGCACCGGCCTGACCCGTAGTACCACCACCATTTACAGTGATGTACAAGTCAAACTTTTCAGTCATTTCAACTAGCTCTAATGGTTGACGAACAACCATCTGAGCCGTTTCACGACCAAAGTATTCGTTCAGTTCACGGTTGTTAATTTTGATGTTGCCGCTACCAGGACGCAAAAATACGCGAGCCGTGGAGTTTTTGCGACGACCAGTACCGTAGTATTGATTATCTGCCATAGTGTTCTTGCTCCGTATTATATATCCAGTTGTTTAGGTTGTTGAGCAGTATGGTTATGCTCAGTACCTGCGTACACTTTCAGTTTACGGAACATGGCACGACCCAATGGACCACGGGGTAACATACCTTTCACCGCTTTCTGAATGACCATCTCTGGTTTCTTAGCAATCAGTTTTTCAAAACTGATTGATTTGATACCACCCGGAAATCCAGTGTGCGAGTAGTACATCTTGTCCTGAGCTTTGTTACCGGTAACGGCAACTTTCTCAGCGTTAATGATGACGATGTAGTCGCCGGTATCAACGTGAGGGGTGTACTCAGGCTTATGCTTGCCGCGTAAACGACGAGCGATTTCAGTAGCTAAACGACCTAAAGTTTTGCCTTCAGCGTCTACTACGTACCAGTCGCGTTTTACCGTTTCTGGCTTGGCTACAAATGTTTTCATTGTATAAAACCTACATTTTAAAAGTTCACGGACAGTAATTCCGGGCTTCCCCGCGAATCACAACAATAAAAAAATGATAAAAATCATTTAGTTATCTGCTGCGACCGCTGCATTATGTTAGATAACACAACGGACTGTAACGTGGGCTGCGCGGATTATAGGAAAAATGCGGTTAAAGATCACGCATTTTCTGAAATTTATGCTTTATGAGCCATGGCGAGATACTCCTGACTTTGCATTTCCTGCAAACGACTGACGCAGCGACGGAACTCAAAAGTTAACTGGCCTTCGGTATATAACGATTCGATATCCACTTCAGCAGATAAAATCAGTTTCACCCGACGCTCATAAAATTCATCCACTAACGCAATGAAACGTCTGGCGGTATCGTCTTTTCCCGCTCCCATTTGTTCTACATTACTGATCAGTACAGCGTGATAGATTCGCGCTATTTCCATATAGTCGTTTTGGCTTCGTGCGGTTTTACAAATAGAGGTAAAATCAAAGAACACAACATCGTCACACTCGGCTCTTACGTCAATATCCCGACCTTCGATATCAATACAGTCTGATTCGTACCGGTCTTTGCACTCCGGTGCCAGCTCTTTGAAATACTGCCATAAGTTTTTGTCAGCCTGTTCATCCAGCGGTGAGTGAAAAATTTCAGCTCGTGTCAGTGTTCTTAAACGGTAGTCGATACCACTGTCGACATTGACCACTTCACAATGCCGCTTTATAAGTTTAATCGCCGGAATAAAACGCGCCCGTTGCAGGCCATTCTTATAAAGATCGTCCGGAATAATATTAGACGTGGCAACCAGCACCACACCCCGCTCAAATAAATATTCAAACAACTTACCCAGCAACATAGCATCGGTAATGTCCTGTACGAAAAACTCGTCAAAACAGACAATTAGTGCTTCATCGGCAATCTTGTCCGCCACAATACGTAACGGATCACTTTGCTTATCCAGCATTTTTAATTCGTTATGAACTCGATGCATAAAACGATGGAAATGAATGCGCCATTTACGTTCAACTGGCAAACTCTCAAAAAAAGTATCAACCAAGTAGGTTTTACCACGGCCCACACCACCCCAGAAATAAATTCCCTGAGGCCTCTCAGGCTCTTTGCTTAGAAGTTTTCGCCAGCTCGACAGTGTCTGGTAATGGTGCCACTCAATAAGCTCGTCATGCAGTCTTTGCAAATGTTTAACGGCATTAAGCTGGGCTTCATCTTCCGAGAAGTCATTGTGTTCGATATCATACTGATAACGTTCTAATGGAGACATTTGCTGTTTGGACACTACCACTTCACCTCAGTTGGGATTATCCTAATAGGTAATATGTTACCATGAAGGTGAAGCGCAGCAATCATTCAAAGCTGTAGCAGCTTGTTCAGGAGTTAATTATGAGTTGGATTATTGGAGTTCTGTTGGTCATTGCCGGTGCAATCATTGGCTTTTTCGCAGCTCGTTACAGTCAGTCAAAAGGTCAATCCGGCGACCTTGAAGAGCAAGTTCAGCAAAGCCAACAGCGTTTAACCGACTACCAGCGAGAAGTTGCCGAACACTTCGCAACGGCAAATGCCATGGTTGAACAACTGGCCGACACACAACAGCGTCTGCAAAGCTATTTGAGCCAAAGTGCCGAATTGCTTGAAAAAGGCGATGTTCAAAGCGACTTACCTTTTTTCGCTGAAGATACCCTTAAGCAGTTGCGCGTAGCCAACTCTCTGAACAAAGACCACCGCTCTGGTCGTGACAGTTACAGTGCTAACGACATACCTCGCGACTACACTGAAGGTTCCAGCGGCTTATTTTCAAATAGTTACGAAGAAAAATCAGAAAAAGAGTCCTCAAAAACATCTTGAAACACTTTTAGAGTGAACTCATATAACCAACAAGCGGTCTTAACTCGCAGACCGCTTATTGGTGCTTTATTAAGGAGTCACTCAAACCATGAAACGAGTATTAGCTTTATTCAGTTTACTCTTTGTTTTTAGTTTTACCCCTATTACTTCGGCTCAGGCCGGCATCCCATTTTTTGGCAATGACGACGAACAACCTACTCTGGCACCTATGCTGGAAGAGGTTACACCCGCTGTTGTCAACATTTCCGTAAAAGGAAAGCGCGAGGTCAGACAAAGGCTACCAGATGCGCTTCGTTTTTTCTTCGGACCTAATGCACCTCGCGAACAAGTTCGCGAACATCCATTTCAGGGGCTGGGTTCCGGCGTGATCATTGACGCCAAGAACGGTTATGTCGTCACAAATAACCATGTCATTGACGATGCAACTGAAATTCTGGTTACCCTAAAGGATGGCCGTGAGTTTGACGCTAAGGTTATCGGCACCGATAAACGCAGTGACGTTGCACTGCTGAAAATTGAAGATGGAGAAAACCTTACCGCTATCGAACTCGGCCAGTCTTCAGACCTGCGTGTCGGCGACTTCGTGGTTGCTATTGGCAACCCATTTGGTCTTGGACAAACAGTCACCTCGGGTATTGTTAGTGCATTAGGCCGTGGCGGGTTAGGTATCGAAGAATTAGAAAACTTTATACAAACCGATGCAGCGATCAACAGTGGTAACTCAGGCGGCGCACTGGTCACCTTAGACGGCAAACTAATTGGCATAAACACCGCAATACTTGGCCCCAATGGCGGTAATATCGGTATCGGTTTTGCCATTCCATCGGACATGATGAATAACCTGGTTCAACAGCTTATTGAATTCGGTGAAGTTCGCAGAGGCGTTCTGGGTGTGCGAGGCAACGACCTGACCCATGATGTCGCTCAGGCACTGAATATTCCCGTTAATCGGGGGGCCTTTGTTTCTCAGGTAGTACCCGGCAGTTCGGCAGCTGAGGCTGGTATTGAGTCTGGCGACGTCATCATATCGGTAAATAACCAGACCATTCGTTCATTCTCCGAGCTTGGAGCTATGGTTGGTTCGATAGGCTCCGGTAAATCAATCGAACTTGGTATTATTCGCGACGGCGAGGAGCAGTCAATCAGCGTCACTTTAGGAGCGCAAGACACCTCAGTAACCGCAGCCTCTATCCACCCGGCTCTGGAAGGAGCAACTCTCGCCGCAGCTGATTCAGGCAAAGGTATAGAAGTGTCTGAACTCGAAGAGCGCTCACCTGCAGCCCGAATTGGCCTTGAAAAAGGCGATATTATTCAGGGTGTGAATCGGCAGACAGTCAGTTCCGTCGCTGAACTCAGAGCCGCCATTGAAGATAAATCCGGCGTCATTGCGTTAAATATAAAACGCGACAACAGCTCACTCTTTATTGTGTTGCGCAACGCTAACTGAGATTGTGACAGACAGGTGGTATCAGTGCTATGCTGATACCACTTAATTTAATCGGAAACAGGTATGCAGCGACTCTCTTCAACCCTACGATTCTTGTTTCAGTCAGTCGGTTTAGGCTTGGGTGTTGCGGCCATTGTCATTATCAGTCAGCCGTTCTGGGGGCAGTCTGAGTCTTTAAGACAAACCAATTCCGAGGTTATTTCTTTTAACCAGGCTGTTCGTAAAGCCGCCCCTGCAGTGGTTAATATCTACAGTATGGGGGAAATACAAGGTTCATACTACCAGCCACAGTCATCTCGCGTCTGGCGCTTGGGTTCCGGTGTTATTATGGACTCTCAGGGTTACATTTTGACGGCTCACCATGTCGTTGATAATGTCGATCAAATTGAAGTTGCTTTACAGGACGGTCGTCGTTACGCCGCCCAGTTAATTGGCAGTGACCGCTATACTGATCTGGCCGTACTGAAAATCGATGCGGACAACCTTCCTGTCATTCCGGTTCAGTCAACACGCCGCATTCGGGTTGGTGATATTGTTCTTGCTATAGGTAACCCCTACAACATCGGTCAGACAATAACTCAGGGGATAATCAGCGCCAGCGGTGGGCGCGTAGGTGTCAGCAACTCCTACTCAGACTTAATTCAAATGGATGCGGTTATCAACCAAGGCGCATCGGGAGGTGCATTAGTAAATACCGCCGGAGAGTTAATAGGAATCAATAATGCACGATACAACTCAGCTTTTGGCGATGGTGGCGAAGGGATCTATTTTGCTGTGCCCTATGAAAATGCACGTAAAGTGATGAAAACACTTATTCGTGAAGGTAAAGTTGTTCGCGGATTCATTGGTATTAGCGTTAATCCGAACTTCAGTGAAGAGCAATCTTTATCAGGAATCTTAATTACTGACGTCGAAGCAGGAGGTCCGGCAGCGGCAGCCGGTCTGCAACGCAATGACTTTCTGGTCGCTATTGACGGAGAGCCTGTTCGTTCAGCTCCTGAAGGGCTGGACAGAGTAGCCAATAGCGAGCCCGGTGCCGAATTGGAAGTAGAGTTTTACCGTGACAACAAACGCATGACAACCACGGTAACTGTTGCCGAACTACCTCGTTAAGAGCAGACGGCGACTAAGCCGTCACTCGCTCAATATCAGCACCTAAACCTTGTAGTTTCTTCTCAATACACTCGTAGCCGCGATCGATATGATAAATACGCTCGACGACCGTTTCTCCAGTAGCTACCAGGCCTGCGATAACTAACGATGCCGAAGCGCGTAAATCAGTACACATAACTTCAGCGCCGGTTAGCTCTTCTACACCATGGCATAAGGCTGTATTGCCTTCTGACTCTACATTTGCACCCATACGCCTTAGCTCAGGAATATGCATAAACCGGTTTTCAAAAATCGTTTCGCGAATACCGGCGGTGCCCTCTGCAATTGCATTTAATGCACAAAACTGGGCTTGCATGTCAGTCGGAAAAGCCGGGTGAGGCGCGGTAATAATATTCACCGCTTTGGGGCGTCCCTGGCTTTCTAGCGTGATCCAGTCGTCACCTTTTTCGACCTGAGCGCCAGCTTCTTCCAGTTTTTTCAGTACAGCATCCAAACTAGCCGGCTCAGTGTTTTCGCACCGTATTGAACCACCCGTTGCTAATGCGGCAACCAAAAAGGTACCGGTTTCGATACGGTCAGGCATGACGCTGTATTCTCCGCCATGCAATTTTTCCACTCCAGTAATATGTATGGTATCGCAACCTGCGTCGCGCACATTCGCACCCAGGCTATTCAGAAAGTTTGCTAAGTCGATAACCTCAGGCTCGCGAGCGGCGTTCTCAATTACCGTTTCGCCTTCTGCCAATACCGCCGCCATCATCAGGTTTTCAGTACCTGTAACACTGACGGTATCTAATAAAATTTCCGCGCCCTTCAAACGACCTTCGACAGATGCCTTAATGTAGCCATTTTCAACATCAATGTGTGCCCCCATTTTGCGTAAACCTTCAATATGAAGATTAACGGGACGGGCTCCTATCGCGCAGCCACCCGGAAGCGATACTTCGGCTTTTCCAGTTTTCGCCAATAGTGGCCCCAAAACCAGAATAGACGCCCGCATCGTTTTTACTAAGTCATAAGGCGCTTTAAAATGATTCAGTGTGGTTGGGTCGATAGTCACATTGTTATCGTTAAGGCTACTGTGACAAATGCCAAGGCAGTCTAACAACTCCAAAGTTGTATCAACGTCATGTAAGTCGGGAACATTGGATAACATGACTTTATCAGAAGGCAAAAGCGATGCCATTAGGATAGGCAAAGCCGCGTTTTTTGCACCGGAGATTTTGACCGAACCGGACAGAGGCTGCCCACCCCGTATTTTAAATTTATCCATCAACTAACCAGCAACCTTATGGCATCATTAATTTTTTATCACGCGCCCAGTCTTCAGGCGTGTAAGCTTTAATTGAAACTGCGTGAATAGAGCCATCCGCAATTAAGGGGTTTAGTGGGCCATAAACAGCTTGCTGACGCTTAACCCGGCTCATGTCTTTAAAGTCTTCACTGACAGCGATAATTTCAACATTGGCACCTTCAGCTTTGACCAGTAACTCTTCCAGTGAAAGTGCTTCGTTAAGCAAAGTTTTTAATTCTTCAGTATTCATTTTTATCTGCCGTTAGCTTAAAAGTGAGTAATGCCGCCTAGCTTAACGAAAGCAACGACTCGACGCCACTAACGCGGGCAATTTGTTTCAACTGTTCAGAAGCCCCAATACACGTCAGAGGCCCTTTACCATCACCTACTAACTTAAGAATCTCAAGCAAGAAGGCAACCCCGGCTGTATCGATGACATCCACATCGGTTAAATCAACTTTCGTTTCCGGACCAATGGACCAGCCTTTTCGCTGAGACCAGAGTTTGGCAACACTATGGCGAGTCAATGAGCCGCTAAAAACCAGCGTTTTATCACTGCTCATTTTAACTGATGTCAGGCCTGTCTGCTGAGCGCTCATTAAATTCCCTCTGCCGGATTTTCAACTTCGTCATCGGCCTTGATAGGTTCAGCAGCTTTCTTCTCAATCAGCTCTATTGTCTTATCAATGCCATTAGCCCGAATAACCGATGAAATTTCGCTTTGCTTACTGTTAAGTAGACTCACACCTTCCACAACCAAGTCATAAGCCTTCCAAATTTCTTCATCCGAGTCATAGCGAATACGAAAGTCCATGCGAATTTCAGGACGCCCTTCTTCTTTTACCCGGGTGCGCACAATTGCAGTGCGCGCATCGTCGGCTAAATCATTGCTGGGCTCAAAGCTGACGCTGTGCTTACTCTCATCGTACTGTGTGAATGCGCGCGCATAAGTCGCTACTAAATAATCGTAAAATGCACGGTAGAAACGTTCTCGTTGCTCCTTCGTGGTATCACGCAGATAACGGCCCAATACTTTCTTAGAGGCATACAAACTGTCGACGTAAGGCATCATCTCATCTTCGACGATTTCCTTCAGATAGTTAGGATCCTCATCAATTTTATCCCTATCCGATGCGATGCGGTCAAAAGTTGTTTCAGCAACTTCTTTTAGTAGTTCATGTGGATTCTCGTTTCGTATTAAATCAGCAGATGCCGATGCTACAAACAGGAGCATCGCCAACATTGCTGTTACCCATTTATTTACTGCCATGGTGCTCTCCTTACAACCTAATCGTTACCCTGACTAAACAAGAACTGGCCTATTAAATTCTCCAGTACAAGTGCAGATTTCGTGTCTGTAATCATGTCCCCGTCTTCCAGCATATCAACACTGTCATCAATAAAGCCGGGTTCCAGTCCGAGATATTGCTCACCTAATAGACCAGAGGTTAGTACCGACAAGGTGCTGGTTTCAGAAAACTGGTCATACTCTTTACTGATAGTCATTTCGACGCGTGGCTCGTAGTAGTCGCCCGATAGCGAAATATCGGTAACACGGCCAACAACAACGCCCCCAACCTTGACCGGAGAGCGGACTTTCAGGCTACCAACATTGTCAAACTTAGCGTACAGGGTGTAAGTATCACCCGATGTCGTCATGGTGCCGCTCGCTGCTCTTAATGCAATAAAGAACAAAGCTAAAATTCCGACGACGACGAAAACGCCTACCCATAACTGTGTTTTTCTTGATTCCATGGTTATCCACCAAACATGATAGCTGTAAGAATAAAATCGAGTCCTAAGATTGCCAGCGATGCCGTCACTACAGTTGACGTTGTCGCGGCACTGATTCCCGCCGAGGTTGGCACTGCACGATAGCCCTTATACAAGGCTATCCAGGTAACAACAAAAGCAAATACGATTGACTTAATAATGCCGTTGAGTAAGTCGTCCTGCCAATCAACCGCTGACTGCATTACTGACCAAAAAGCACCTTCATCAACGCCCAGCCAGCCAGAACCAACCAGGTAGCCACCATAAATACCAACAGCTGAAAACATCAGCGCCAGCAATGGCATACTGACTAAGCCGGCCCAAAAGCGCGGAGCAACAACACGGCGCAGCGGATCAACCGCCATCATCTCCAGGCTGGACAATTGCTCAGTTGCTTTCATCAAGCCGATTTCTGCTGTTAAAGCAGAACCGGCACGTCCGGCAAAAAGCAGCCCGGTGACAACAGGCCCCAATTCACGCAATAACGACAAAGCCACCATGGGGCCAAGACTCTGCTCAGCGCCATAATCAACCAAAATAGTATAGCCCTGAAGGCCTAAAACCATTCCTATAAACAAGCCGCTGACAATAACAATGAGCATTGATAGTACGCCGACAACGTACATTTGTTTCACAAACAATGGCCAGGACTTGCGCGGCTGGGGTTTTCCAATGATAGCGCTCATTAGCATTGCTAGTGCATAACCAATGCCGGCAAGGCTATCTAATACTTTGCGCCCGATAGACTGAAGAAACTGGCTCATCCCTCGCCCCTTAACAAGTCCGTTGTGAAGTCGTCATCCGAATAATGAAATGCAACAGGGCCATCTGCTGAACCATTCAAGAACTGCTGAATAATTGCCGTTTCGTTGTTTCGCAGTTCATCAGGCGTGCCCTCACCGACCACCTTTTTATCGGCTATGACATAGGCGTAATCCGCAATCGACAAGAGGTCGCTCACGTCATGAGATACAACAATAGAGGTTAGCCCCAGTGACTCATTTAAAGATTTAATCAATTTTACGATTACCCCCATAGAAATAGGGTCCTGTCCGGCAAATGGCTCATCGTACAAAATTAAATCCGGGTCTAACGCAATTGCTCTTGCTAGTGCCGCTCTTCGTGCCATGCCGCCAGAAAGTTCCGATGGCATTAAATGGCGAGCTCCCCGCAGGCCTACGGCCTCAAGTTTCATTAATACAACGCTACGAATGAGCTCTTCGGGTAAGTCCGTATGTTCGCGTAGCGGAAATGCCACATTTTCGTAAACCGACATGTCGGTAAAAAGAGCGCCACTTTGAAACAACATACTTATGCGCTTTCGCAGCTGGTACAGTGCGTCGCGCTTTAACTTAGGCACTTCTTCACCAGCGACTTTAATACTACCGCTTTCAGGTTTGAGCTGCCCGCCAATTAGGCGCAGCAACGTCGTCTTGCCGATTCCACTGGGCCCCATTACGGCAACCATTTTGCCTTTGGGAACAGTGAGCGACAAGCCGTCATAAACCCGATGGCTTCCATGCGCAAACTTTAGATCCTTAAGTTCTACCAAATTTGTCACGACAGTTTCCTGTTAGGAGTTTCTATGCCATTATTTTAGCGGCATTCGGCATAACCTGATACCGATAAAGTGTTGCAAATCTTATCAGCGAATCGATTCAATTTCTGTCAATTCATCGACAAGTTTCAGTAAATATTGTGCAAAGTCTTCGCGCTCATGTACGCAGGCATCGCATAAGTTTAGCTGTTCAAACAAACGAGCACCATGAACAGCATAGAACAGGGTCTTACCAACTTTTTTGCCGGCGATACGTTCAAGTCGCTGCAAAGTGTCAGCAATATGTTCTTTTAGCGGCCCCAACAGCTCAGGGTTGGTTGCAGCGGCCGCCAGCATTCCACTACCCAGGCGTGAACATTCGGCGTCAGTATCAAGGGCTGCTAGTAAGATACTTTTTAACTCCCCTTTTGGGTCATCGCTAAATTGTTGATGATAGGATTCGCGTAAAGCTTCATACCTTTCAACTCGTCGTCTGAGCATAGCCTGTAGTAAACAGTCTTTACTGTTGAAATGGTAAAGCAACCCGCCTTTACTTATTCCTGTCAACTGGCTTAAAGCATCAAACGTCAGGTGTGCAGCCCCTTCTGCCGCGACCAGCTGGTCTGCCGCATCCAGAATGACTTCCCTGTTACTGGGTCGTCCTGCTCCTTTTTTCTCTACCATAACGTCTTCACTTTACCTAAAGTCACTTTATTAACCGTCTGGTTGGTATAGTAATTATTTTTACAATAAAATACAAGATTTACCTGAGTACGGTAGGCAGAGTTGCATTGAATGACGTATTATACAGGGCAAAAGCACAACGCCAGAGGCATGACAATGAAGCAAGTAACCCAGAATTTTCGGCTACTGGGCGAACAGGTACTGGATATCGAAAAGAAAGCGATAGAAGGTTTATACCAATATTTAGATGATAACTTTGATGCTGCCTGCCAAACGCTGTTTAACTGCAAGGGTCGGGTTATCGTTACCGGCATGGGAAAGTCCGGCCACATTGGTGGGAAAATAGCCGCAACACTTGCCTCTACCGGCACGCCTGCTTTTTTTGTTCATCCGGGCGAAGCCAGTCATGGTGATCTCGGCATGGTCGCCGCCCAGGATGTTGTTATTGCCATATCAAACAGCGGCGAAACAGCAGAAATACTGAACATTATTCCAGTCATAAAGCGCCTTGGTGTTCCCTTAATATCAATGACAGGCAAACCGGACTCCACTCTGGCAAGACTTGCCGACACCCATGTTTGCATTGCTGTTGAGCAAGAAGCGTGTCCACTGGGGCTGGCTCCAACGGCATCTACCACAGCAACTTTGGTTATGGGTGATGCGTTTGCCGTCGCACTACTGAACGCCCGCGGCTTTACCGCCGATGATTTTGCCTTGTCTCATCCTGGCGGTTCTTTAGGCAAACGATTGTTGCTTCGCCTGCACGATGTTATGCACACAGGTGATAGAGTTCCGATGGTTCCGGCTGACGCTATTATCAGTGAGGCCTTATTAGAGATGTCCCGCAAAGGTCTGGGCATGACCGCTGTAGTGGATGAAAATAATCGCCTGGCAGGTATCTTTACAGACGGTGATTTACGACGCATTCTGGATAATCGGGTTGATGTCCACAAAACACCAATAGCTGATGTTATGACTCGCTCCTGTACTACCGCTAATGCAGATATGCTGGCCGCAGAAGCCTTAAAACTGATGCAGGACCGCAAAATTAACGGGCTTATCATCACGAATGATGATGGCCAGCCATGTGGGGCGATGAACATGCATGACTTACTACAGGCGGGAGTACTCTAATGGAGTGTATTAATACTTGGTACGGTGATATTGATAAAAGCCTGTTTAGCCGTTTTTCCGAAATTAAGTTACTGGTTCTGGATGTGGATGGCGTTTTTTCTGACGGTCGAATCTATTTAGGCAACGACGGTGAGGAACTCAAGGCATTTCACACCCGTGATGGATTTGGCATGAAAGCGTTAAAGAAGTCCGGTGTTGAGACCGCAGTCATAACTGGTAGAACCTCACGCATTGTTGAACACCGCATGGAGCACTTAGATGTTGGTCATATTTATCAGGGCCAGAACAACAAAACGGCAGCCTTTAATGAGCTGCTGAAGAAATTGGATTTGAGAACCGATCAAGTTGCCTATGTGGGAGATGATACCCCCGACTTAGCTCTGATTAAGGTAGCCGGCCTGGGTATTGCAGTGCAGGATGCTCACGCGTCGGTGCAGCAGCAAGCCGATTATATTACACGTTGCCACGGTGGATACGGAGCAGTACGCGAAGTCTGCGATCTCATCATGCTCAGTCAGGGCCAACTTCACCTGGCAACAGGAGCTAGTGTGTGAGCCGACGCGTTACTGTCATTCTTATTCTCCTATTTGGTGCCGGACTTTTACTTGTCTGGCGTCCTTTTGGTGATGATGCCGACGACAGTAGTGCCACAGCAACCCGCATGATGCGACCAGATTTTACTGCGTTTGGTCTGGAAACCCGCATTTTTGAGAGTGACGGCTTACTCGCACATAAAATCAAGTCAGAGAAGATGTCGCATTATAATCAGATAGGCTTAACCGAACTCGAGCAGCCTACGTACACTGTCTTCTCTGAACAGGGTGACGAAATTTGGGAAGTCAGCTCTGCACAAGGGACTTTCTATGATGATCAAACTCTTATTTTAGAGCGCGATGTTGAAATCCTTGCGTTAGAGCCTGATACTCGAATTAAACAAGTGTTAACCGAGTACCTGATTGTTGATTTGAAAAATCAAACAATGAGCACCGAACACCCGGTGAGTATTCACGGACCCCGGCTATTAATTCGTGGTAACGGAATGACTGCTGACCTGAAAGCTGAACGAATGGAGCTAAAAAGACATGTTAAAACAATTTTCCAGCCTGCTGAGTAGTTTTACTCTTATTGCCTTGGTGCCTTGTGCAGTTATGGCTCAGGGTAAGTCCGACTTTAGTCAGCCTATGGAGGTAGAGTCGAGCCAGGAAGAGCTGGACATTAAAAACAACCGGCTAGTTTTAACTGACAATGTCATTATTCGTCAGGGATCGTTATTAATCCGAGCAGACAGACTTGAAGCCTCGGCCAGCGAGAATGCAGAACAAGCCGATACTTTTGTTGCAGAAGGCACTCCTGCTACTTACAGCCAGACTCTGGATGACGGCAATAAGATAAACGCAGAGGCCAACAAAATTACCTATTTTCAATCGGAGCAGCGCCTGGAGCTTAGCGGAAAAGCCCGTATTTCTCAGGGTAGCAGCAGTTCCAGTGGTGATCTCATCACCTATGATTTAGACAAACAAACCATAACCGCGACCAGTTCCGGCGAAGAAGACAGTCGCGTCATCACCATTTTTACGCCAAAGGCAAAAACTGACTCCAACGAGAAAAATAACGAGAACCCTTAATATGGCAACCTTACGAGTTAAACACTTAGCCAAAAGCTATAAAAGTCGCCAGGTTGTTAAAGACGTCAGTCTGGAGGTCAGCCAGGGACAGGTTATTGGATTGTTAGGGCCTAATGGAGCCGGTAAAACAACCACCTTTTATATGATTGTCGGACTGGTTAACAGCGATAAAGGCCAGATTTTACTGGATGATAACGACCTCACTTTATTGCCAATGCATGAGCGGGCGCGCAGAGGTATTGGTTACCTGCCACAGGAAGCTTCTATTTTCAGAAAGCTAACGGTACGTGACAACCTGATGGCCATTTTAGAAACCCGCAAAGCGTTATCAGACAACGACAGAGAAGAACAGCTCGATGCCTTACTCGAAGAGTTTAATATTGGGCACATTGCCAACAGTCAGGGGATGAGTTTGTCAGGCGGTGAGCGCCGACGCGTTGAAATAGCACGGGCACTGGCAGCAGAACCCACTTTTATCCTTTTAGATGAGCCGTTCGCCGGTGTCGACCCCATATCCGTCATTGATATCAAAAAAATCATTGAGCATTTAAAGCAACGCGGTATTGGCGTATTAATTACCGACCACAATGTTCGTGAAACCCTATCAGTTTGTGAACACGCCTATATCGTTAGTCATGGCGAACTTATTGCCAGCGGGGATGCAGAAAGTATATTATCGAATCAACAGGTTAAAGACGTTTACCTCGGTGAGCAGTTCACCTTATAACGTGAAACCGGGACAGTCATTATGAAGCAAAGTTTGCAGCTAAAAATTGGTCAGCACTTGACCATGACGCCACAACTTCAACAGGCCATTCGCCTGCTGCAGCTTTCCTCGCTCGATCTTCAGGCTGAAATTCAAGATGCACTGGACAGTAATCCTCTGTTAGAAGTTGAAGGCGAAGCCAGCAACGAAGCTGACAATTCCGAAACCCGAAATATAGAAGAACGGGATGACAGTCAGCGAGAAACCTCAGAGGTTATAAAAACTCAGGAAATGCCGGACGAGTTACCGGTAGACAGCAGTTGGGATGACACCTACTCCAGCCAGACACCGGTTAATGGAGCCGCGTCCTCTGGTAAGTCTTTTGAGGGTGACTTTGAAGTTTACCAGGGCTCTACCAGTGAGTCGTTGCAAGATCACTTGCTTTGGCAAATGCAGCTTTCCCACTTTTCGGAGGAAGACACCGCCATAGCTGAAGCCATTATTGAAGCTATAGACGACAACGGCTATCTCATGGTCGATGTTGATGAAATTATTGAAGCGGTGCGCCTGCCGGAAGTGGAAGCAGAAGAAGTTTGTATGGTGCTTAAACGCATTCAGCACTTCGACCCAATAGGTGTGGGAGCACGCAGCGTCAGTGAATGCCTTGCCATCCAATTGCGACAACTAAGCGACGATACTGAGTACAAAGAGGTTGCTCTATGCTTAGTGACTGAACATATGGATTTACTGGGCAGCCGCGACTTTCGAACCATTCAGCGTAAATTGAAGCTCTCGGAAGACGACTTGCGTCAAACCATGCGTTTGATTCAACAGCTTCACCCCCACCCGGGCGAACAAGTTGCACAACAACCCGTTGAATATGTCATTCCGGATGTTGCTGTGACAAAAAAAAATGGACGTTGGATGGTCGAATTGAACCCGGACAGCGTACCTAAATTAAAGGTAAATGAAGAATACGCGGCCTTGAGTAAAGCAGCGAAGTCAGTAGCCGACAGTCAGTACATAAAAAACCACACGCAGGAAGCGCGTTGGTTTATAAAAAGCCTGGAAAGTCGCAATGACACTTTGCTAAAAGTTTCCAACTGCATAGTGCAACGCCAACAAGGCTTTTTTGAGCATGGCGAAGAAGCCATGAAGCCTATGGTTTTAAACGATGTCGCCGAAGCGGTGGATATGCACGAAAGCACCATTTCGCGGGTGACAACACAGAAATACTTACACTGTCCGCGGGGCGTATTTGAGTTAAAATACTTTTTCTCAAGTCATGTCAGTACTGAGGGCGGTGGTGAGTGTTCAAGCACTGCAATACGTGCTTTAATTAAGAAGATGGTCGCTGCAGAAAAGCGCAGTAAACCGTTAAGTGACAGCAAAATTGCTGAACTGATAGCTGAACAAGGTATCCAAGTAGCAAGGAGGACAATTGCGAAGTATCGGGAATCGTTAAACATTCCATCATCGAGCCAACGCAAAAGTCTTTTGTAACTTTGTTAACTGCAAGAAGGAAGACGTTATGCAAATTAATTTGACCGGTCACCACATCGATATTACCGAAGCTTTACGTGACTACGTAGACACAAAATTTGCCAAGCTGGAACGACATTTTGACCACATTACTAATGTTCACGTCATCCTAAATGTTGAAAAAACGATTCAAAAAGCGGAAGCTACGCTGCACGTGAATGGCGGTGAAATTTTTGCCGACGCAAAACACGACGATATGTACGCGGCCATCGACGGTTTAATCAATAAGCTAGACCGTCAGGTGATTAAACACAAAGAAAAAATGAAACAACATTAATCCATGCAACTGAGTGAATTGTTAAGCCCCGACTGCACCAAGTGTGCAGTCGAGGGCGCAAGTAAAAAACGACTGCTTGAAACCATTAGTCAAATCGTAGCTCCTAAATTGTCCGGCATTACCCGCCACGACATTTTTGAGAGCCTATTGAACCGTGAGCGCTTGGGCAGTACGGGAATTGGCTTAGGTATCGCAATTCCTCATGGCCGATTACCCAATGCTAACCACCCGGTTGCGGTACTACTCACGCTGGATGAACCTATTGAGTTTGACTCTATCGACAACCAACCCGTCGATATTATATTCGCGCTTCTGGTACCCGAATCCGAACACGAAAACCATCTGCAGACTTTGGCTTCTGTCGCTCGTCGTATGAATGACAAAGACTGCACACGTGCATTACGCCAAGCTGACTCCGACAAAGACTTATACCAATTATTTATTGGCGAAGGTGAGCAGTCGCCATGCAACTGATCATTGTTAGTGGTCGTTCCGGTTCAGGTAAAACCATCGCGTTGCGGGTCCTTGAGGATTTAGGTTTTTACTGCGTCGATAATTTACCCATAAGCCTGCTACCTACGTTAGTCCATGCCGTTATCGAGCAATACCAAAAAATTGCTATTAGCATTGATGTTCGTAACTTACCCGAGCATTCCGAAGAACTGCTGGACTCACTCAATTTTTTGCCTAAAGGCGTAGAGCCCGAAATTCTGTTCATTGATGCAGACGACAACACCTTATTGAAACGTTTCGGTGAAACTCGGCGACTACACCCGCTCTCGCAAAAAGAACTGCCTTTACTGCAAGCTCTGCAGACCGAACATAAAATGCTTGAGCCTATTATGGAGCGTTCTACCTGGCGTCTGGACAGTAGCGACTTGTCGCTGCACCAGCTGAGTGAACAGGTTACTGAGCGTGTACTTGGCCGCGCAGATAAAAAACTTATTATCGTCTTTCAGTCATTTGGCTTTAAATACGGCTTACCCAAGGACGCCGACTTTGTTTTTGACGCGCGAATTTTACCAAACCCGCACTGGCAACCTGAGCTAAAGTTGTTGACGGGGTTGGATACCGATGTCCAACTCTTCTTTCGCCAACAGCCTTTAGTCACTAAGTTTATCTATCAATTGGAAAACTTTCTCGACACCTGGTTACCGCATTTTCAGCGCAGCAACCGAAGTTATCTGACTATTGCAATCGGCTGTACAGGTGGTCAGCACCGTTCAGTTTATATCTCTCAGCAGCTAGCCGAGCGCTTTGAACAAAAAGACCTAAAGGTTCAGGTCAGACATCGGGAGTTAAAGCGAAATGGATAAAGTTTGCAGAGACCTAATTATTCGCAATAAACTGGGTCTGCATGCTCGCGCCGCAACCAAACTGGCTCAATTAACACAAGAATTTGATTCAACCATAACGGTGCGACAAGGCGAACAATGCGTGAATGCCGCCAGTGTAATGTGTCTGATGCTACTGGCCAGTCAACAGGGTAAATCTGTTGAAGTGTGTGCTGAAGGAAAAGATGCACAAGCGGCGCTGGATGCTGTTAGTGCGTTATTTGAAGATCGCTTCGAGGAAGACGAATAAATATGATTGCGGAACTGTCCGACAAAGAATATGCCATGCAACGCATCCAGGAGGTTAACTCCGCGCTGTCCGATGGTATGTTCGTTGCTGCACGCCGTATGCTGCATAATATGCCGGCATGTGACGTGGCACTGTTGTTGGAGTCTTCGCCACCGAAAAGCCGTTCCATTGTCTGGAAACTGGTCGATGTCGAAGAGCACGGTGAAATTCTTGAAGAACTGAACGAAGAAGTTCAGAAAGACATTATGCGCCAAATGGCGCCGGAGAACCTAGCCGCTGCCACCGAAGGCATGGACACCGATGACCTGGCCTACGTTTTGCGTGGCTTACCTGAGCCAGTCTATCAGGAAGTTCTGAAGTCCATGGACGAGAGCGACCGTGAACGTGCTGAAACTGCGCTCTCATACGCCGAAGACAGCGCTGGTGGTATCATGAATACCGATACCATTACCCTGCGCTCAGACGTCACCATAGACGTTGTCCTGCGTTACTTGCGCCTGAAAGGCGAATTACCCGAAGCGACAGACAAGCTCTATGTTGTCGACCGCAATGAAAAAGTTACCGGTGAAATATCTCTGACTCAATTACTGACCGTTGACCCGAGCCGCCGTATTGATGAAATTATGTCGTCTGACATTACGACCATACCCGTCGATATGGAAGAAACCGAGGTAGCGAAGCTATTCGAGCGCCATGACTGGGTATCCGCGCCGGTTGTCGACAGTGACCAGCAGCTTGTCGGCCGTATTACCATCGATGACGTGGTCGATATTATTCGCGAAGAAGCCCAACACTCTATGTTGAGCATGGCAGGTCTGGAAGATGACGAAGATACCTTCGCGCCAGTATTAAAAAGTACCCGACGCCGCACAGTCTGGCTGGCGGTAAATTTAGTTACGGCGTTACTTGCCGCTATGGTCAGCTCCTTATTTGAAGATATTTTAGCGCAAATGGCGGTACTGGCTATTCTGAACACCATTGTGCCCAGTATGGGTGGTATCGCTGGTAGTCAGACACTGACGCTGGTGATACGAGGTATGGCTCTGGGCCATATAGGAACCAGTAACTCCCGATGGCTTATCGGTAAAGAGTTGGCTATTGGTTTCTTAAACGGCATTATCTGGTCGGTGCTGATTGCGGCTGTCGTCGCGCTGTGGAAGCAAGACTGGTTAGTCGGTGGGATTATCGCCTTTGCAATGATGATGAACCTGGTAGCTGCCGCGTTAGCCGGTGCGACCATACCACTTGTTCTTAAACGCTTTAATATTGACCCGGCTCTGGCGGGCGGGGTTATCCTCACTACCGTGACTGACGTTGTCGGTATCTTTGCCTTCCTTGGCTCAGCAACCTTATTACTGTCTTAAATTCCTTTTTCGTTTAATTACCGGCAACACTCATTTGCTCTAACAACACAGAGCCTGTGTGCAAGGCATGACGTTCATCGGTGTCATTACCAATAGCGACAATATTTGCCAGCATATCTTTTAAGTTACCGGCAATGGTGACTTCTTCTACCGGATATTGAATTTCACCGTTTTCAACCCAGAAACCGGCGGCGCCACGTGAGTAATCACCGTTAACCATATTCACGCCCTGGCCCATTAGCTCAGTTACCAGCAAACCAGTACCCATTTTCTTGCACAATTGTGCTAAAGAATTATCCTGCTGTGTGACTCGCCAATTGTGAATGCCACCAGCGTGCCCCGTTGGCTGCATACCCAGTTTACGTGCGGCATAACTGGCTAACAGGTAAGTCTGCAAAACGCCGTCGGTAATAATATTCTGCTCCTTTGTCGCCAGACCTTCTGCATCGAATGGCGAGCTCGCCAGCCCCCCAATAATGTGTGGTTTTTCCTGAATATTAAGCCACTCGGGCAGCACCTGTTTACCGAGGTGATCAAGCAGGAAGCTGGATTTACGATACAAATTGCCACCGCTGATTGCACTCACCAAGTGCCCGAACAAACTTCCGGCAATGTCTGCCCGGAAAATGACCGGCACTTTAGCGGTTGGTACTTTGCGTGCACCTAAGCGGGACAAGGTTTCTACCGCGGCCTCTTCGGCAACGCTTTCGGCAGATTTAAGTTCCTGCATTTTACGCGCAACAGAATAGCTCATGTCGCGCTGCATTTTGTCGCCCTCTTTGGCGATTAAAACGCAACTGAGGTTATGCCGGGACTGCAGATAACCGCCGATGAAGCCATGACTATTACCGTAAACGCGAAAGCCGGTATGGCTGCCGTAATGCGCGCCGTCTGAGTTAACAATACGCTCGTCCAGATTCAAAGCATGTTTCTCACAAGCCAGAGCCTTTTCAATAGCATACTCAGCGCTTTGATCACCGGGGTGGCACAGGTCCAGATCAGGTACATCGGTAGCCATTAATTCTGCCGGAGCCAAACCATTGTATGGATCCGGAGAGGTGAACCGAGCAATATCACACGCTTTATCGACTGCGGCACTAATTGCTTGCTCAGACAGGTCTGTGGTTGATGCCGAGCCTTTCTGGTGTCCACGGTAAACGCTAATACCCAGTGCACCATCCTGGTTAAACTCTACGGTTTCAACCTCACCCAGGCGTGTGCCCACTGAAATACCGGAACTGTGGCTTATTGAACACTCGGCAGAACTGACACCTTTGGCCTCAGCCAGACGCAGCGCTTCTTTTACTGCAGTCTCTACCTGCTTCATTTGAACCTGTAAGTCACTCAGTTGTACTATCAAAAAACTCTCCTCACTGCTAAACTGACGGCTTTGTAGCGCTAATGAATCGAACTTATGCCTAAACGCCCAGCCGAAAATCCTGAACAATCTGACGACTTCGTCAGTAAGTCCCAAAAAAAACGCGAAATGGCTGAACGCCAGGAGCTTGGGACTCAACTTGTCAATTTAACCGACAGCCAGTTAGCAACAATGCCACTGGATGATGAGCTGCGCGATGCTGTTATACTTGCCCGTAAAATTCGTAACAAGCACGAAGGCTACCGACGTCAGCTTCAATTTATTGGCAAGCTCATGCGCTTACGTGATATCGCGCCTATTGAGCAAGCTTTAAATAATCTAAAAAATGCGCATCAGCAGCAGAATTCTATCTTCCACGAGATTGAAACCACTCGCGATAAACTGCTGCATGAAGGCGACGACGCTCTGCAAGAATTTATTGAGGAGCACCCTCATGCTGACCGCCAAAAGCTGCGTCAGTTAATCCGCCTTGCAGAGAAGCAAAAAGCGGAACAAAAACCACCTGTTGCCGCTCGCCAACTCTTCGTCTATTTGCGTGAACTGCTTGCTTAACCGCAGGCAGTTCCGTTATTCCGTACCACCTACGGTCATTGAATCCAGTTTCAAGGTTGGCTGACCGACACCGACCGGTAAACTTTGACCGTCTTTACCGCAAACTCCCACGCCTTCGTCCAGCGATAAATCATTACCAACCATAGACACCTGTGCCATCGCATCGGGTCCATTACCTATAAGCGTTGCACCTTTTAATGGTGTGGTAATTTTTCCGTCTTCAATTAAATAGGCTTCGGACGCAGAAAAGACAAACTGTCCTGAAGTGATATCTACCTGACCACCGGCAAACTGGGGCGCGTAAATGCCTTTTTTCACACTACCGATAATTTCTTCCGGGCTGCTTTCTCCGGCCAACATATAGGTGTTGGTCATTCGCGGCATTGGCAGATGAGCAAAGCTTTCGCGGCGTCCGTTTCCGGTCGTTGCCTGACCCATTAAACGCGCATTCATTTTGTCCTGCATGTAGCCGCGCAGTATGCCCTTTTCAATCAATACGTTGTAACCACTTGGCGTGCCTTCGTCATCAATACTCATTGAGCCACGGCGATCACTCAGTGTGCCGTCATCAACAATAGTGCAAAGTGGTGAAGCCACTTGCTCACCAATTTTACCGGAGTAAGCAGACGAACCTTTACGATTAAAGTCGCCTTCTAATCCATGGCCAACCGCCTCATGTAACAGCACACCCGGCCAGCCGGAGCCCAGAACCACTGGCATATTGCCCGCAGGTGCCGGCTTTGCTTCTAGGTTAACTAATCCCTGGCGCACAGCCTCTTCAGCAAAGCGCTGCCAACGAGCATTCCCGGCGTTCTCTTCCAGGAAAAATTCGTAGCCAACGCGCGCTCCCCCACCAGCACTGCCTCTTTCCCGCCGGCCGTCTTGCTCGGTTATTACAGAGCAATTCAGGCGAATTAAGGGTCGTTTATCGGTTCCCAGAGTACCGTCTGTCGCGGCAACCAAAACCTCATCGTAACTGCCACTAAGGCTCACGACGACCTGACTCACTCGAGGGTCCTGCGCGCGTGCATGGGCATCGACTTTTTTCAGCAATTCAATTTTTTCGTCTTCGGATAAGGTATTCAACGGGTTAAGCGCTTCATAACGCGACTTAGCCTGCACCGACTTCAAAGCCTCAACTTTTTTACTTTGTCCCTGACGGGCAATGCCTCTGGCAGCTTCGCTGGTACGCTTAAGAGCATTCAGAGTAATTTCATCGGCGTACGCAAAACCGGTTTTCTCACCTTGCACGGCGCGCACACCCATGCCTGTTTCAATATGAAACGCTCCGTCCTTAATGATGCCGTCTTCCAACACCCAGGACTCATTGACACTGTGTTGTAAATAAATATCAGCAAAGTCGATATCACCGCTATAGAGAGTTGATAACGCGTTGCTTATTTCGTCTTGTGACAGTTCGTAGTCAGTTAGTGTCATGTCTTTTGTACAACCTCAAATTGATTCTGTTGCGCCACCGGCATTTGCTTTCGAATGGATTCAATATCCGCTAAGTCAACGCTGGCAGAAATAATACCTTCGCCCTGCTCCTGCTCGACCAGTACTTCTCCCCAGGGGCTAACAATAATCGAGTGCCCATAGGTTTCGCGCCCATTATCATGCTGTCCGACTTGATTAGGCGCTACAATAAACACCTGTTGCTCAATAGCTCTGGCTCGAACTAACGCATGCCAGTGAGCCTTCCCTGTAACCTGGGTGAATCCGGAGGGTAAAACGATGATATCGGAGCCCGCCTGACGCAATGCTCTAAATAACTCTGGAAAGCGCAGATCATAACACACTGACATACCAACCACACCTAAGTCGGTTGCGGCTGTTACCACTTCAGCGCCGGGTTTCGTCCATTTTGACTCTCGATATTTTTTGGTGTTATCTGCAACATCGACATCAAATAAGTGAATTTTATCGTAGCGATTTACAATAGAGCCGTCGGGCCCGAAGAGTAACGATGCCGCAGAGAAACGTTCGCCTGCCGCTATGGGTATGGTTCCGGCAACCAGATAAATACCATGCGCTTTTGCCAGCAAAGCTAACTGTCGCTGTATTTCACCGTCCTGATACGTTTCAGCCATGTCCAACTGCGCACGATCACCAGCACCGAAGCAACAAAACGCTTCCGGCAACACCACAAGTTGCGGGCGCGCAGCGGGAAGTCGCTCTAATAACTTAGCGACGGTGGTCAGATTATCTTGCGGATCCGGGCGACTGCTCATCTGCAGCGCCGTCAGTTGCACTTGTGTCATCATCTGCCTCGGAATCGGTTGAGTTCTCTTCCAATTCTGGCAAATCAACAGGGCGGCTGTCACGTTCTATTTCTTCAACGACCGGATCATCGATGGTTCCTGTCACCTGATACCGCAAGCGAGAAATGACTTTAGCGTCGTGCAGTACCTTGTCAATAAACAAGGCGGCAAGGCCGCTGGGCGGGTTAACCATCCATGCAAGGATAATAGGAAGGCTGGAGGTCACTTTAGGTGCATAAGTCAGGTTATAGTTTAATTCGCCGGTGTTCATATCTGTCCACCCACGAATTTCCATATCGCCGGCAGACCCCAATAATTGTGCGTCATTGGTGTTAGCAACGCCGTCCTCAATCTGAACGCTACCAGTCAAATCGGTGAAAAACATCCCTTGGGAGAAGATGTCACGAAAATCGAGCGTCAACTTACGTAAAATACTGTCCAGGCTCAGCATGGAAAACAAACGCGCGCCCCCGTCACTGACTTCGGCCAAATAACCTTTCTCTAAGTCCCATTTGATCTCGCCATTCAGCGATTCCCAATCGAGTTGATACAAATGGTCTTGCCAGTTTAAATCAAAATCAATAACCGCTGCGCTGTCCCTTATCGCCGTTTCCAGCCCGTAGTTACGTAATAAATCGCCTAGATCCCCGGTATTTAATTTACCTGACAGAGCACTGAACCCCTGCTCTTCTCTATGCCGCCAGAAGCCGGCCAGTGTTAACTCATCACTGTCCTTTTTGAGTGTCATTTTTTCAATACTGAAGCCGTTATCAAGGGGGCTAAGAATCAACTCCACCTCACCTAAATCTTTTTCATCGATACGGCAGCTACGGCAGAGAAAATTCAAGGCAGGGACTTTTTCAAGCCAGCTCCAATCTGTTTTATCGGACTGTTCAGGCAACTCAAAGTCAGTGCTTAAGGCTAAATAATCGGCTCTTATGGTAATTCCTTGCTGCACAAAGTTTTCCGGAATGATTGCACTTAGTACGGCGTTGTTCGCATCGACACGGGCCTGCCAGCCTGATTCACCGGGCCATACCTGAATATCGGCCTGGTTAAATTTCTGCTGCCCCCAACGCAACTGAGGTGTTTCAATACTAATAGAGTCCGGCAACCACCCATCAGTACTGCTCTGCTGTTCGCTATCAACACCTGCTCCCTCTGCCAGAGCGTAGATAACTGAATACCACTGTCCAATATCCGCTTGAGGTAACTCCGCATTCACAGCAAATCCAGTAGAACTACCCGGCTCATCTGCTGAAGATACTTCTCCGATATTCAATACGGCTTGCTGCCACCCGTTACTACCAGGCTGCCAAAGGCTGTCCCAGCTAAGACGATCATCGATATTGGCGCGCAGTCGCAGTTGGTCACCGTTTCCATTAAGACGAACAGCAAGCTGCCACCCATCACCAAAATCCTTTTGCAGTGGCTCAGGTAAGGAGGTTTCCAGGCCGGTTAAATCAAACTGAGACTCTAACTCGACACCGACATTGTTTTCACTCAGGCGCAGAGTTAGGTTCGCTTCGCCATTAACCGCGCCGTAGAAAAATGGCTTCCATTGTGGGTAAGGAAGTTGCTCAAATAAAGGTTCGCTCTGCCAGTCGAGTGCTGTTGTGATATCGAGTTTATATTCTCCATCATTTAGCTCACCGGAAACCTGAGTTTCTATTGGCATTCCATACCAGTTTACGCGTAAGTCGTCCGTGTTGACTCGGCTGTTATTTACTTTTAATTCACCTGCCGTTATATCAAAGTCCTGTTGTAGTGCATCAACGGTTATTGAGAGCCCCTTCAGCGGCGCGCTAACTCCTACCGCAACCTCACGAGAGCCATTAAAAGGAACGTCTAATTCAAAAGCGCCCTGAACCTCGCCTTTAGGATTAAGTTGCAATAAGGTTTCTGTCACGCTATCAAGCGGAGATTGTTCGAAAACAGGCAGTAGAGATTCAGCCTTACCACTCACATTCGCCTGCACTTGCAGGCCCTGCTCCGCGTCCGTTAAATCGGGAATCTGGGCATCAACCTGCGTCACCCGGATCTTATTAATATGACCGGCGTCGGCTGACATCAGCAAAGCTTTGTTATAAAAGTCTAATTTTATCGGTGCGTTTTCTAACGGCAACCAGTTCGGCTGAAATTGGTAGGTCAGGGTATCGAAGTCCACGCGCGCATTAAAGACGCCAGTCTGGTTTTCACCCGGAAACTCATTGACCGGCCCGCGCCATAGTACTTCAAGGCCTTTAGCTTCACCGGATATTAAAGCATTAGTGAGATAGTCTTTAACGCCCTGCCCCATAACGGAGGGGAGCAATGTCCGCGCCGTTGAGACGGAAAAAGGCTGTTGGGTTGACAGTAGCGCATCAACTTGAGGTGTAGCCGTTCCGTTACCAGAAAGCTGAACACTGCCAGTTAGAAGAAAATCATCCTTGGTTAATTCCATCTGTTCCAAGCGGACTTTCCATTGCTCAGGCTGTAACAACCAAGAGCCTGACAAGTTCAAAGTATCAATATCCCAAGCCTGCGTTGGGGACAAACTATTACCTGCCAGTCGAACATTACGACCATCGATACGCCAGTACCCCTGATTGGCGGTACTATTTACAGCTAAGTCCAGTCCATTAAAGCTTGGCCAGTTGTCGTTACCGCCAGCCGATAGACTTTGGCTTTTTAAGGACCACTGTTGCCCGGAAACTGGGTGCAACCGATACCGAAAGCTTGCTTTACCGTTAAGCCCAAGAGCCAGCAGACCATTGGACTCAAAATTCACAGGAGCCAAAGGAAGCAGATCAACAACTTCGCCGATATCCATATCATCAATACTGATGTCATGAACACCATTCAATTGTTGCCAGGCAATACGGGGAATGTCTAACTGACCAACCGACGTGTTCACCGTCATCGGTAAGCTGTTAATAAGCCAACCGTTGTCTTCCGGACGTAAAATAATTTCACCTTCTGGGAGCTGAAGCCATTTGAGCTCATCAGCTCCTGCGTCTAACCAGGTGATGCGGTTGTCTCTCAGTTTGAGCAGGCCTTCAAACAACTCACCATTACGAACATCTAACCAGCCGGTAAAGTTGACATTCGAGGCCTGTACATCAACATCCCCCAGTTGCTCTTCTAGCCAGGGGCTAATATCGACATTTTGGGAGTCGACGTAAAATTGACCGTTAAACTCCGACCAGCGGTCGCCCCGTAAATCAATAATAAAATTAAGACTATTGGTGGCAAAGTCTTCCATTCTGAACTGACCTATCCCCTGATGTTTTTTGCCTTCGTTTGTCCAGGACAGTCGATCAATATCAATTTTGCGTGTCACACCTCGCAAATTGGTCAGCAGTAACTCGCCATTGCTAAGTGAAAACTTCTCTAACTGCTGCAAAAATAAACGGTTAATATATTCTATGTTTAATTCTTCGCCTTCATCAATGCCGGAAAACTTTCGCAGATCCAAAGCTATGCGGGCGTCATCCAGAATAAACTGCTCAGCAATCAACTGTCTTTCCAACAGCGTATTCCAAAAATCGAGCACCACATGCACCTCGCCAATACGCACTTGCACCGGCGATTTTTCCCGTTCCAATAGAACCAGGTTATCGAGGACAATAGATGGCCCCTCCCGAGTCCAGGCCATAGAAAGATCGCTGATACTCACGGGTTGCTGAAAACGGGCTTCCAACTGTTCTTCAAGAGGTTCCGTTAAATCAGGTAGGTAAGGCAGGCTGTAGCGCAATAAACTCAGGCCGACCGCAACCAGCACCAGCACAATAGCCAGCGTTAGCCAGAGTTTGTTCAAAATCCACGACAGAGTACGCATTAGCCTTACATCATGACAACGTCGAATTGTTCCTGATTATACAAGGGTTCGGTTTGTATTTTTATTTGACGCGAAACAAAGAGCTCAAGTTCAGCCAGAGCATGAGATTCTTCATTAAGTAAGGCCTCACTTACCTGAGCGGAGGCGTAAACAACGAACTTGTCCGCTTCATAAGCTTTGTGCACCCGGACAATCTCTCGCATAATTTCATAACAGACGGTTTCTACGGTTTTCATACTGCCGCGTCCAAGACAAACAGGGCATTCGGAACACAAAACATGCTCCAGGCTTTCCCTTATACGCTTACGCGTCATTTCGACCAAGCCCAGCGAAGTAAAGCCATTAATGGTCGTCTTTGCACGGTCTTTAGCCAGCGCCTGCTCTAAACTATGAAGCACCCGACGCTTATGCTCTTCATCCTGCATATCAATGAAGTCGATAATGATAATGCCACCCAAGTTCCGCAAGCGTAATTGCCGGGCAATAGACTGCGTTGCTTCGATGTTGGTATTAAAGATAGTTTCTTCCAGGTTACGGTGACCAACAAAAGCGCCGGTATTAATGTCTACCGTTGTCATCGCTTCGGTCTGATCAATAATTAACGAGCCACCTGACTTCAAATCGACCCGGCGGTCTAACGCGCGCTGCATTTCATTTTCCACGTCGAACAAGTCGAAAATGGGACGATCACCAGTATAATACTCAAGTACGCTGGTCAATTCCGGAATAAAGTCCTGAGTGAACGTTTTTAAGGTGTCAAAAGTCACCTTAGAATCCACTCTAATACGCTCTATTTCTTCTCCGACAAAGTCTCTCAATACGCGACAGGAAAGGTTGAGGTCTTCGTACAACATACCCACTTTGCGTTGGGATTTTTTGCGGGCTTTGATTTTATCCCACAGCCGGAAAAGAAAATCTGCATCGCCTCGTAAAGACTGCTCTGATGCGCCTTCTGCCGCTGTGCGTACAATAAATTTTCCGTCAACTTTACTGACCTCCTCAGCTAACTGACGTAAGCGTTCACGCTCATCACCTTCTTCAATGCGCTGAGAGACGCCAACATGGTCGCTCTTGGGCATAAAGACCAAGTACCTTGAGGGTAGGGTTATATCGGTTGTTAATCGCGCCCCCTTGGTTCCCAGCGGGTCTTTCACCACCTGCACCATTATATACTGCCCCTGGTGGACCAATTCGGTAATCTTTTGCTGAGGCTTTTCATCCGGTTGAGGCAGGTCATCGCCGTCCACCTGAACAACAATATCGGAAGCGTGCAGAAATGCGGCTTTGTCCAGACCAATATCAATAAAGGCGGCCTGCATTCCCGGAAGCACCCTGGATACCTTACCCATGTAGATATTACCGACTAGCCCACGCTTTGCCTGACGTTCAATATGGACCTCCTGCAAGATGCCGTTTTCAACAAGCACAACACGAGTCTCTGTGGGGGTCACATTCATTAAGACTTCAACGCTCATCAACTTCACCTTCCATTTCGAACATTCGCAATAGTTGCTCCGTTTCATATAAAGGTAAGCCAACAACCGCAAAGTAGCTACCATCAATGCGCTTTACAAACTTACCGCCATAGCCCTGAATACCATAACCAGCGGCTTTATCGTGCGGCTCTCCGGTTTCCCAGTAGTCTTCTATTTCTTCATTGGTAAGCGCCGCAAACTCAACCTGAGTCGTCACCACGGCAGTTTCCTGTTCCTGAATACGTCTCCCATTCCAGTAGCAGACACTGACAGAGGTTAAAACCTGATGTGTCTGCCCTGATAGCTGCTTCATCATTTGGCTGAAATGCTCGTAGTTTTCAGGTTTTTCCATAACCTGCCCCTGAAAACTGATTAAGGTATCAGAGCCTATAACCAGACAGGCTTCGTTTTGCCTTTTCGCTACAGCTTGAGCTTTTTCTTCAGCCAGCCGGGTCACGTAGTCCATGGCAGTTTCATTCTGAGCTCGGCGCTCTTCAATTTCAGGAACATAACAGTCGAAGGGCCGGTGCAGTAAGGTTAGCAGTTCTCTGCGCCTTGGCGACGACGAGGCAAGCAAAAGACGCATTAAACTACCCCAAACTGACGGCGGACTTTTCGTAATAACGGGAACACCCAAAGCCAAAATACAGCCGACGTTAGTACCGGCCAGAAATAGGACAATGTAAATTCAGCATCATGCAAAAACACATTCGCCTCAAAGACCACGAAGCGCTTAATAAATATGAGTAAAGCAATGACCAGCGCCTGCTGAATTAAGGCAAAGTTTCGAATACGTTGAAAATGGCGCGCCGCAAAATAAGTAACCACCACCATGCCTAACGCGTGAACACCGACAATAGAGCCTAATAAAATATCACTTAAAACCCCAAGAGCTAACGCTGTGCCCATATTAACCCGATGTGGCAGAGCAATTATCCAATACAACATGACCAGAGTCGGCCAGTCCGGACGGAAGGTGTCGAATGCAGCAGGCATCGGCATCACCATAAGCGTAAGCGCAATGACGTATGTAACCAGCAAGGTGATAAACCCGGGTTTAACCACAATCATTCCTCGTCCTCATCGAAAATCGGTTGCTGCTCACCTTCACTAGGCCATAGCAAAAGCACATTACGAACGCGGTCCAGAGCGCTGACAGGGTCAGCAAATACTGTTGCAAAAGGCAACGACTCATCTCTAACAATACTGCTGATTCGCGCGACGGGATAACCTTCAGGAAATACGCCACCCAAGCCTGAAGACATCAGTAAGTCACTTTTTTGTAAATCACTACTGTGTGGGATAAACATGAGCTCGAGGCGACCAATATCACCGGTTCCCTGTGCCAATACACGAATATCGTTACGCTCTGAGCGCAAAGAGATGGCGTGGCTTTGGTCAGACAACAATAAAACACGGGCGGTATTTCCGCCGACATCCTGCACCTGGCCAATAATACCATTGCTGTCGAGCACAGGTTGTCCTTCATAGACGCCACTCAGGGTACCCTTATTGATGACCAGCTGTTGTGAAAACGGCTCTGATGCAACCGCAATAACTTCAGCTACCATACGACGAGCGGAGTCGCGTGCATCGGACCCCAGCAATTCTCGCAGCCGTTTATTTTCATTTTGAAGAAAGCGAAGCTGCTGTTGTTCACCCTGTAATTCAAGAATCGCCTGTTTCAGGCGTTTGTTCTCTTCGCTGAGCTGAGAGGTCGTTTTTACCGATTCAGACAAGCCGTCCAATATCTGCTCAGGCAAAATAGCCAGATACTGCACCGGAGCCACTAGCGAATTGAGAAATAGACGGACAGGCTTCATCGCTTGCAAGCGATGATCAATAAAAATCAGTAGAAACGAACAGGCTAGTGCGAGCACTAGCCTGGAGAGTAAGGATGGACCTCGGGCAAACAGAGTTTTCATGAATTACTCATAACTGAATAAATCACCACCATGCATATCAATCATCTCTAAGGCTTTACCGCCACCTCGTGCAACGCAGGTGAGCGGATCATCAGCAATAATGACCGGAATACCGGTTTCTTCAACCAACAGGCGATCAAGGTCTTTCAGTAAGGCACCACCACCTGTCAGAACCATACCGCGCTCTGAAATATCTGATGCCAACTCCGGTGGCGACTGTTCCAGTGCAACCATGACGGCACTGACAATACCCATTAACGGCTCTTGCAGAGCTTCCAGTATTTCATTGCTGTTTAACGTAAATGAGCGCGGAACCCCTTCAGCCAGGTTACGCCCACGTACTTCAATTTCCTTCAACTCTTCACCCGGGAAGGCTGATCCAATTGAATGTTTAATACGCTCTGCTGTCGCATCACCAATTAACGCGCCAAAGTTACGGCGAACATAATTGATAATTGCTTCATCAAATTTGTCACCACCAATACGTACCGATGACGAGTAGACCACACCATTTAATGAAATGATGGCAACTTCTGTTGTACCGCCACCAATATCTACAACCATTGAGCCCGTAGCTTCTGAAACTGGTAAGCCAGCACCTATCGCCGCAGCCATAGGCTCGTCAATCAGGTAAACCTCGCGTGCTCCGGCACCCAGTGCTGATTCACGAATGGCGCGACGCTCAACCTGAGTTGAGCCACAAGGGACACAAACTAAAACTCGCGGGCTTGGGCGGAAGTAATGGCTGTCGTGCACCTGCTTAATGAAAAACTGCAGCATTTTCTCGCACACATAGAAGTCTGCGATGACGCCGTCTTTCATAGGACGGATAGCACGAATGTTCCCTGGCGTACGACCCAGCATTTGCTTTGCTGCTGCACCAACGGCGGCAATCGATTTTGGCCCACCAGAACGTTCCTGACGAATGGCAACAACAGACGGCTCGTTCAGCACAATACCTTCGTCTTTGACGTAGATAAGCGTATTCGCTGTTCCAAGGTCAATTGAAAGATCGTTTGAAAAAAGGCCGCGAATTTTTTTAAACATGAAGCGGTATATCCCTACTTATAAGCTAACAGAGTGACAGCAAAGAGCTCAGTAAGTAATTACTGAGCTCTTACAACACGGAATCCAATGTAGTTGGAGTTAAAATCTGACGGAAGTTCCATTTTTGTAGAAACTCTTGCCAAACTTGGCGTAAAGTTCCAGGCGCCGCCCTTCACTACCACACCGTTATCGGTTTCAGTCCACTCCCAGACATTACCGACTGTATCGTACAATCCCCAAGGGTTACGATGGAAGCTAGCGACCGGAGCCGGACGTGTGTTTGACCAATCTGTACCGCAGTTACGGCAGTTTGCTTTACCATAACCGACATCATTTCCCCACCAGAAATCGGTTTCAGAGCCAGCGCGCGCAGCGTATTCCCACTCGGCTTCTGTTGGAATGCTGTATTTAAAACCGCTCTTTTGAGTTAACCAGTCAGCGTATGCTTTAGCGTCATTATAACTAACACAAACAACCGGAGAGCTCTCTAATTGCTTAAAGCCCGGATTTTTCCAGCTTAGATTGTCGTTAAACTGAGGACGGCCATTACTAAGGCTTGCACATGTGCCTCGTTTTTCGGCATCAGTGACGTACGCTGTATCTTTAACAAAGTTGCTGAATTGCTCAACGGTTATTTCAGTATCTGAAATACCCAAAGCAGTTGGAATTTCACGTGTTTCTGCAGGGCGTTCATTAGGCAAACCATTGCCCACTAAATCACCCATTTTAAATTTTCCAGCAGGAACAACGACTAATTCCGGGCCACGGACATCACGAAATAGAATGTCCTGAATTTTCTCGCCACGAGTAAAAGAATACTCAGATTTCTCTAAATCAGCCCGGATAGAAGTTGCGTCTTTTAATACTATTTTCTCTGCATAAGCAGAGTATCCATACTTAAGAACTTCAATTTGATGTTCACCACCTGGCAGCATCACTTCTAAAGGTGTTGAGCCATAACTTACGCCATCGATAACAACTTCATCATCATACACGTTCGAGCGTATGGTTAACGGGTGCATGACGGAGCTATCAACCGTTTCCTCATCACCCGCTTGCAGCTCCCCCGGCCGTTGCTCCGACGCACAGTAACGCATATCAACATTCAGCAAAGTACATGCCTGACTTTGCGGCAGCTGCCCTCTCAGTTCCACAGCAAGTTTGACGCCATAATTACCAGCACCACTGAAGCCATTGCTAACTGTTTTTGAACCTAAGATTTGAACGTTCGGGCTCGCTTTTTCAATATTTTCACGTGCCAGAGACGATTCACTTAAACCCTCTAAAATTGTATTGAGGTATTGTTTGGAGGCTTTTTGCTTAGCCATCAATTTACCGCGGTTCTCACACTGCGCTAAAGTTTCCTGACGATCACAGCTAATAGACTGGCTCACTTCCAGTTCACCCGTGCGGTTAAACTCGTTCTCTAACCGATCGACCCGAGCTAAGTTACGCTGCTCTTTTAAGGTTTCAATTTCATTAATTAGGCTGTGCTTACTAACACGCGCTTCTTCAACTTCACGCGCCTTTTCATTCACCAGGCTAACCTGCTGCTTAATGTCCGCTTTATTTTGCTGGTGAGCCATGACCGCTTGCTTGTATGCTTCCTGAGCGCCAGCAATATCAATTGTGGGGTCTTCTACCAAACGCTGATAGCGGTCATTCATTTCCGCTAAAGCCGATTCGCGCTTTGACTCCAGCTCGCTATTGCGTTCACGCAAGTTTTGTAGCTTTTCACGCAGCTCACGCTCTTCTTGTTGAAGCGTATTAACGGTGCCAGAAAAGTTTTCAAAGTCGCTCTCTAGAGTCGAAATTTGGTTAGCAATTTCTTCGACAGTCATCTCCTGCTGAGCAAGAGCCGTCGAGGCGAATGTCAATGTAGAGGCCATTACTAGGGCCAGTCGAGCCAATCGCATCATGTTCCCATTCCAAGCTTGAAAAAATAACAAAGCGGCGTAAAAGCCAAAGCTGTAATCGCGCTATAGTTATTGTAATAATATTGAACGTTCGTCAACGTCGCGCATTTTTCGTTTAAACTCTGCTTTATGCTATTTGCTTGTCAACAAAAGAGCAAGAGGCATTGTCATCGAATTGTCGATTATTCATCATAAATGACTCTACCAGCCTACTTCACGCCAGTAAATTTGGCGATCGCGGCCCCGATAAATACCGAATGTGCCTTCGGCTTGCGGGTTTTCATCGAAGTTGCCATCTCCTGACCAGTCATACTGTAAATATGCAGGCACTTGAGCCTCAAGAAGAAACGAGTAGGGCTCACTTTCCTGCTCCGATACCCAACGGAATAACTCGTTAATATCAACGTCTGAGGGATTCAGTAACCCATCCCTGACGCTAAGTTCGGCCGGCGTTGTTTCTAACTCCGGGTACGGTCCGGCCGTTAGGTCGTCGCGCAATTGAATGTCTGCGCGAGAAAATGTCGAGCAAGCATCCTTTTCATTTGTAACAAAGCTTTCGCCCTCCCAGTATTCAACAGCTCCGGCAACTGGCATAACATCGCCCATTGCTGCGTATGTGTCTTGCAGGTTAACACGACCATAATATAGTGAGGAGCTGTCTAACCTGGCCGCGCCGTTCACTGCAGGTAGCTCACTATTTTCAAGTATCGAATAGAAGTTACCATTTTCTTGATCATCGAGTTGCCATCCCAACGTGTAGCTTTCATACGGCCCGCTGGGTTGCTGCGATAGAGATCGCGAAACAGTCACACTAGCAGACCCTATAAACTGTCCAACGCCATTGTTCCATTGCCAGTCATTTGCTGGGTTTTCAGATACTGAATGGCCAGATAACGGCTCTGCCAGACCACTCTGGCCATCATAGGCATAAAACAGAGGTATGGCCTTCGCGAGCGAGCCATCATAATTTGCCGTTACTGCGCCGCCAGCATTAACCGCTCTTGCTGACAGTTCAATCAACTGCGGTTGCCCCATGTAATAAAAATCTGTGCAAGTGCCGGTAAATTCAGCTGTAAGCGGCTCAAACGCGAAAGGAATGAAGCGACCAATGTTATGATCAGTCGCAGCCGTTCCGGTGCCAAGGTAATCTTGGTCCGCAATTTGAGCAGTAACTCTAGCGTTGCCGACTTCAGTGTACGCCACTGTCGTATTATCAAAGCGAATCGATCCGATATCCTGCGCTATGAAGTTGCCTGCATTCTCTATATTACCATCATTCTCTGACGGCAAAACTGCGTCTGCGACACTCGCTATATTCAACGTTTCCTGTGGAGTTTCACGGCCAAAATTGGGCGTTACCTCGCCATCCGCATTAACCGCTTGCAGTGTCATCGAGAACGCCTCGCCCGCCTTCGCCAGAATGTCACCACTATAATTACTCACGGTTTGTAGCGAGATTTCAGCAGGCTTATAGACAAAATCGTTCGATACACCTTCAATCACTTTACCATTAGGCAGTTGAGCTTTTGCGTGTAACTTCACCTGGCCAGCATCACCGTATTGAACCGTAAACAGGTCCTCTCCATCAACAAAGTCTGTTACAACAGCTGTCCATCCTTCAACAACACCACTGCCACTCTCTTCTAGTTCGTCGATTTGAGTGTTATCAACTGTCATTTGTGCATAAGGAAACTGAGTAAAGTCGCTACAGCTGCCTGGATTTACGCAATACATTCCCATATCGACTTCATTTACCTGTTCGGCCACGACTTCACAGGCCTTAGTTTCATCATTAAGTCGAACAACGGAAAGCGTACTGGAGAATGACACGCCAGAGACCTGATTTGGAATCGCTCCAAACTTCAGCCCCGTATCATTAAAAGTTATCTCACAATCGGAAGCTAAACTGCCATTTACGTAACACTGCGTCGGATTCAGCGCACCCGGTGTTGTCTGAATATAATCAACGGCTAACGTGTAGTCTCCCGCTTCTAATTGGCTTAACCCAACACTTGCCGCAGGTGCTACTACAGCAGGGTTCTGACTCCACTGACCCGCACCTTCAGAAAGATAGACCGTGCTGCTTACAGGTGAATAGCTTGAGCATGACGCGTCTGCACAGGCTTCTATAGTCACTTCAGTAGCTTCACAGGTTAATGCAGGGCTTGTATAGGACAACCGATAATGATCAGGCACCACAACCGGTGGCTCTGTACCACCAGCTTCACAAAAGTTCCCGCCATCCAGAGGTTCGTTGGGAGCGCCATACGCTATTGTGGGAGCAAGAAAGCCGGGGAAACCAAAGCTACTAGCCTGGCCTGCCAAACTCAGTGCGCCGCTAACTTCACTTCTATTCCAGGGAAAAATACTCTGCTCAAAATACAAATTACCCTGAACATAAATATAGCCGTTAATTTCTACGTCTTTTTCTAAATATAAGTCACCCGTGACAACCAGAATCAGTTCATTTGCACTGCCACCGGTATTAATTCGACGACCGGACTGTATGGTTAAATCACCATCAATATAAACACGCGATGTCTGCCCGTTTGTTGAGTAGTTTGCGCCAACATCACTAAAATCACCGACTCGCAAATAATCTATAGGCTGTAGCGTTCCCGGCAATTGAGAGTTCGAAGCTCTGTCTGGCAAGTCAAAAGGCAAAGGTACGCTATTGGCCGGGCTGAACCCCTGAGGCCATACTGCAGAACACTGAGGGCGGGTGTTCGCACATGGCCGTGTAGTCAACATTAAGGTCAAGACATCATCAGTCGACATGACTTCATCACTGATAAACACCTCATCTAACTCGCCGTAAAAACTGTTAGATGCGGTTGATTGCCCACCTATAAATAAATTGCTACTAACACTATTTAAATTACGATTCCCATTAAATGAACGTTGTTCAATCAGGTTACCATCGATAAAAATCTGGAGTCTTCTGTCATCCCTACTGTAAGTTGCCGCCAAATGATGCCAAGTATCATCCAGCAATTGCATACCGCCCTCTAACTGGTTTCCTGCTTCGACATTAACAATAGTGTTATTCCCTAAACGAATTTCGAAATAGATGCCACCTCCGTCTGACGAGTCTTGTCGATAAACTTCGAAGCGCCCAGTAGAAGATTCCGTCGGTCCATCGCCAACCATTAGCAGTGTCTGATAACTTTCATTTTGATTCTGTAAGTTCGCATCACCTTTAAACCAAAAAGCTATGGATATTGAGTCAGCTTGACTTATGTCTGTCGCGTTTGGCACTTGAACAACGTTGTCACCACTAAACTTGCCATAACGGCAGGTGCCAAGATCAGCATCGATAGCGGATGCGAACCCAGAAGTTGATGCATTACGCAGCGCCTGACCATTATAGTTATTACCTGATTGATCGATGACTTCGCCAGTACTACCAGTCCAGTTCAATTCATCAAAATACCAATAACCTATCGGCTCTATTGTGGGAGTCCCCGGGGAGCCAGAGCAAGGGCCTATGTTGTCGTTTATATCACAGGTGTCCCCTTGAACATTTCCTTCACCAGAAACATCTGGTGCGTTCACATACCCTGTAACAACACTGTCTTCATCGAGCTCAACTTTCGCGTCAGCATTAATATTTCCGTCTATTGTTACATTTTCATCAATGCTTACTTTTTTACCGGCTACTATATTTCCAGTGAGCTGTGAGTCTTCATCGATGGTAACCTTTCCACCTGCCGTTAGGTTGCCTGTTATTTCACTGCTTTCTTCAAAAGTAATATGCCCATCACTGTCAATAATGCCACTAAAAGTAACACTCTCATCCGCTTTGAAGTTGCCAGAGCAGGTGTAGTTATTCCCGTTTTTCTCACAGTTTGGTAGGTCATCATCTGGTAACTGATAGGTCTTAGCATTCACGTCGGCAGAAAATAACGTCAAGGCAAAGAAAATAGAGAAGAGTATTTGCTTCAACATAATTTAATTCTCAATCCTCGTCTCAATTTGCAATTGACGTGACGCTTGTTGTGAACCTGCTGTGCACATACCATCTGCGGTGACAACAAGATGGGTGTATATAGTATTAGATTCGTCAGTATAATTCTCATTGTCACAACTAATAGTGGCGCTACACTGTTCCAGGCCCTGATTCCCTGCAAAGCTATATTCTGTGCCATCAACACCGCAGCTGGTATCTGGATCAGTATCTAAAGGATAAACCTCCATCATCGCTTGTTCCAAACCTGACTGCGCAGCTAAATAACTGCGCGCACCGAGCACTTCGATGACTACGCTCTCAGAAGATGTTCTCAGCAAGCTTGCCAGCGCCGCAACCAGTCCTCCGAGCACGACAATCACAAACACCGCGATAACCAAGGTGTTGCCTCGTTGTCTATTTATAGGGTTTAAAGGGTTGTTATGGCGCATTGGGAATGTGCACCTCGCGATAATAGAAAACTTGTTCTTCTGCATTTTCACCAAACTGAAGCTGTATGGTGACAATATTATTACTTTGCTTGTTATTAGCGGTTACGTCAAAGGGGTCGTCCGAGCTCACACCTGTCGCTATCAAGTCTCCGCTCGTCCACTCGGTTTGTCCCTGAGTCCATCCATAACCACTGACTCTAAATAGATTCCCTGCACTTAGACAAAAACTCACTGGGGTGCTGCCAATGTAGGCTCTTTTTAACGGAGACTCTTTAGCGAATTTACTGTTTGGTTCCAAAGGCAATAGACTTTCGACACTATTAAAAGATGGATTACCTTCAATATTTGCATAGCGCTGAGGGTTGTTTGCGTAAATAAAGTTAGGTCGTGTAGCGTATATAAAAACACGTTCAGTGCCATCAAGAGCCCAGTTAATATTGTTAACCTCAGGACTGCCAGCGAAGGTCACCAAAGTCATATCACTAGCTGAATCGGGTCGAATAGGAGTATCATAATAAGCGCCTACCACTTTGGCGGGAACAAACTCGATACAATCGCCACTCACACGAACGCTATTCGGAATAGCGCCTCGAATTTCGCGTGTCACTCGCTCAATAGCGAACCGGCTTTTCTCAATAGTCTGCAACCGTTCAGAGCCGGTACTGAACATTTGTGCGCCAATACCCACAAACTGAAAGCTAAAACCTGCAACGATTGCCAGTAAAACAATGACAATGATGAGTTCTATTAAGGTAAATCCTCGTTGCGCGTTCATCACCAATTTCCTTTTATGGCGCTGAACTCAATACTTTCGTCCTGTGGTGTCGTTACTGTGACCGTAATTCTTTTTAACTCATCCACTGTTTTCTCGGCAACGCACACAAAGGCTTCAAAGCCATTATAACGGTTTGCTGACGAGCCGCTAAGCTCTGCACCCGTCATCCTCAAGCCATTATAGTCGTCTACATCATCGAACTGTTTTCGTTGGGCTTCTTCTGCATTTGGCGTGCTTCCGTCACTGGGGCACGGTGCCGGTGTTGTACAACTTCCGGAGCCTTCAGAGCAGCGCTCATATTGATTCCCGACATTGGAGTTTTCATCAAAGCGACGCGCCATTATTTCATTCATCAAACTTTGACCAACTTCAGTCGCTCTCACCTGTTGCCAGGGGTCAACACTTTGGCGAAACAGTTGGCCTAAACCCGTTGTAACAACCAGAGTAACAATAGCAATAACGACTATGCCCGCAATGAGCTCAATGAGGGTGAAACCTTGCTCGTGTTTATTGCGCATCAATAAAGCCCTCTTTATTAATGCTGATGGTTCGGCTTACGCCTAAGTTTTCGATAATCGTTATTGTGCAACCACCAGTACAACCTTGTGTTGGCTGCCCTAGTGCATTAAAGCCAACAGTTAGGTCTGAAGGTGAAAACGTGATGCCATCTAAATTGCTGAGCTGAAGGCTATTGTCTTCGTTGTAAGGCGGGTTACCCAAAGTGCTTTCTGTTACCGAAATACTATAATCATTCACGGTATCTTGCATTGCTTGCTGCTGAATGCTGCGCAAAATACTCATGGCTTGTAAGCGGGCTGTTTGGCTTTTAGTACCGGAATCACTAATAAATAAGGGGCTAGCCGATACGGCTAAGATACCGATGATAACCAGTATGATGATGAGTTCAATAAGTGTGAAGCCTGCTGACTTCATAGTCACCCTTAATATGATGAAGGCCCGCAGAAGGTTCTGCGGGCTTCCAATATGTCTAGCATCCGTCGTCAGTAACAGTTACTGTCGCAGGCGCATTTTCGCCTGTCGCTTCAGAATATTGGATAAAACATTCAGATGCTTCTAAGGCTGTTACGTCAGCAGGAGCCTCAGAAAATGTTGACGATTGAGCAATCGATACAGAAGTACCATCGACAATGTATATCCAGTCACTAGTGATAACACCGTCGCCAAAGCTTCCGTCAATTACGCTAATAATATTTCCATTATTTCCATTAGTCGCCGTATCTAAAGTCGCTACTGGGTAGCCATAGGCTAATTCAATTGTGGTGCCTTTAATTTCAACCGTTGCGTCTTCATCAGACTCAACACCCTCAATAGCAGCCTTAGAGTAAGTTAGCTGCATAGCGCCTTTAACTGAACCTTCCATACCTTTCAGCGAACTGGTACGAGCATCACTCGAAAAGTTAATAAACTGAGGTGCGGCGGTTACAGCCAAAATCCCCAAAACTACGATGACAATGATCAGTTCGATCAGAGTAAAACCTTTTTGATTGCGCATAATTAAAACTCTCAATTGTTGTTTAAAAATATTTCTATACAGAAATTACTGGTTGTTGCTGTGAATACTCACGCCGCCATTGCGTGGATTATAAACGAAAGCGTTGCCCACTGTCAGATAATCATCACCTGATGGTGCCGCTGTTTCATTTTTTATGGTGTTTGTTAAATAATAAACACACATATCATTACCTGACGCGCTGTCCTGTGTCACGTAAGTAAAGTAACGAACCTGCTCAAGGTTACCGAAATCTGTGGTAACCGTTGGTGCTCCTTGCAGAATAGACTGCATGACACTCACACAGTCCTCGGCTACCAGGTTTTCGTCGTGCGCTGCGTCGTTGTCACCACTAACCGGGTACCCGGTGTTACCATCCACATAAAGCAGGATTTGGTCCAGCGATACCTCGGCACCAGCCCCCGTGCTGCTAGCACCTTTCGGGCGCCCGCTGAGCTCCCATTCGCCCCGAACAATGCCAACAGCACTGGCAAAACCACCAGCTACGCCTTCAAGAGCTGCGTCTTCTGCGTCTGACGATACATCGGTAAACCGGGGAATAGCCGCTGCGGCTAATAACCCCAGAATAACCACCACTATAATCAGCTCTATGATAGTGAAGCCTTGCTGCTTTCTCATTTTAGTTCTCATACTAAAACTCCAGTAGAATCCATTTTATGACATTTCCTTAACACTTAACACCAGCTTTATCGTTATTTCTGAAAGACCTGACCCTGCCGGTCGTTATAACGAAACCAGGCCTGTTGGTTAACTTCGTAATAGCAGTTATTTAAATCAGCTCTAGCCTGCAAAGCGCTGGCCGGTATTTCACCGCCCAATTGCTGCCATAAACTCAGACAGCCTTGCTCAACCGAGGGCCAGCCCTGACTATTCATGACTATTTTCACTTGCTGCTTTCTGCTTTCATTCAGCAAGGCAACTTCTTTAGGCTTGCCACGGCGCATCCACTCTGTACGCGCCAGCCAAAGCGAGTCAATAAAACGCGATACGGCAATTTGTAACTCGGTCTCTCGCCATTTTTGTGGCTCGTTAATGAGCACCATTCTGGCGGCCACTGCAGCCAGTATCAACAAAAGCAATACCACCAGAACATTCTGAAAACGTTGAATGCCCTTGCGTTCATCCGTTGTTTCCCGTGTCATTAACGCCCCTGATATGCGCTCATCATGTCCCACATTGGGGTAAATATTCCCAGCGCGAGGATAAGTACCATCACCGCGACCACCGCTATCATTATCGGCTCAATACGTGCGGTTAATGTTTTCAGATCGTAATCGGTTTCCCGTTCATAATATTCTGCAACTTCCAGCAACAGCACATCGACTCGACCGGTCTCTTCACCAACGGATATCATTTGCAAAATCAGCGGCGTGAAAAGTTCTGACTGACGGGCAACTCGTGACAAATTCTCGCCTCGCTCAATACCCCGCCGCATTTCTATAATACGTTTTTCCATCCAGGCGTTATCTACAGCCTCGGCCACAAGGGACAAAGCCTGAGTCAGAGGGACTCCGGCGCCAATCATCACCGAAAAGCTGCGCGCAAAGCGGCCTAACATCGAACGCATTAGAATAGAGCCAATAACCGGGATTTTTAATTTGAGCCCGTCCCACTTCAACCGCCCATTATCCGTTCCAACGTAATAGCGAATACCGAAAAAACCGCCCACCATGGCTAGCAGCAGAACATGCCAGTAGCCGACAAAGAACTCAGAGGACCCGAGCAGCGCCCGTGTTGCCCAGGGGAGTTCAACATTAAACCGGCTGAACATGGACGCAAAAGTTGGAATAACAAAAATGTTCAGCACAAAAATGGCTACAACCAGAGCTATCAGCACAAAACTCGGATACCGTGTGGCCGCTTTTATTCGCTTACGGGTGTCTTGCTCTTTTTCTAAGTACACCGATAGCTGCTGAAAGGACTCCTCCAGCTGACCGGTGTTTTCTCCCACATGCACAATAGCAATAACCAACCGGGGAAAAACGCCTCGGTGCTGGGACATCGCTGTTGATAAATTCCGCCCCCGCTCCAGTTGGTCATGCACATCTTTCAGAGTTGTTCGAAGACGCTTGTTTTGCGTAGTATCGGCAAGGCCTTCAATGGCTCTTAGCATAGGAATGCCGGCATGTGTCAGCGAGTACATCTGCCTGCAGAAGATAATCAGTTCATCTAATGAGACTTTCTGCTGAAAAGCCGATTTTAAACTTTCACCAAAGCTGCTGTTGAATAACGAAAAGCCCTGTCCACCCGCCGGATTAATTGACAAAGGAACCAACCCACGCCGCATCAGCACGTCAGCTGCATTACGCTCATCGTTTGCATCCACTGAGCCTCGCTGCAGTTGACCTGACTTGTCCCGGGCGCGATAACGAAACTGCATCAGATGCTGTCCTCGACACTTTCCGCCAGGAACAGCACTTCACTCACGCTGGTAATGCCTTGCCGTGCGTACTCCAGAGCAACTGTCGCCATAGACTGATAACCCGGGTGTGCTTTAGCCGCCGTGGCAAATTCACGAGTATCGCCGTCACGTAACGCATCCATCATGGGCGTGTTCATTTCAAGCAGTTCAAACACACCGATACGCCCCCGGTACCCGGTATGGTTACAGCTCTGACAGCCAATCCCGCGCTTGAAAGCATACTGGGAGCTACCTTCTTTCAAATGCTCCAGCCACTGGCTTTCCGGTTCGTCTGGCTGGTAATCTTCAGTGCACTTGTCACACACACGGCGCACCAGACGCTGAGCTAAAATGCCGCGCAATGCTGCAGCAACCAGATACGGAGGCGCGCCCATATCAATTAGGCGCATGGCGCTGGTAATAGCGTCATTGGTGTGTAAGGTGGATAAAACCAGGTGACCGGTAATAGAGCCGCGCAAGCCTATTTCCACGGTTTCGTGATCTCGCATCTCACCAACCATAATAATGTCAGGATCCTGACGTAAGGTGGTACGCAACACGCGTGAGAAATCCAGACCGATTTTACTGTTTACCTGCACTTGAGATATACGCGGTAGGCGGTACTCCACCGGGTCTTCAACCGTAATGACTTTTTTGCCTTCGGTATTTAATTCACTCAGTGCGCCATACAAAGTCGTGGTTTTACCAGAGCCCGTAGGACCTGTTACCAATAACATGCCATGCGGGCGTTTTATCAGGTTACGTACGCGTTTAAGAATTGAGTCCGGCATACCGGTTTGCTCTAACGACAATAAACCCGCCGACTGGTCCAGCAAACGTAATACGCACGACTCCCCATACTGCACCGGCATAGTAGATACACGCACATCAATGCTGTGCTTGCGTACCTTCATATTAAAACGCCCGTCCTGAGGCAAGCGGCGCTCGGAAATATCCAGTCCGGCCATCAGCTTAAGTCGTAATACCAGCGCATTGGCAATATTGGTTTCATCCAGAACATTTTCCTGAAGCACACCATCAACCCGCTGACGAATACGGAGCTTACGATCATCCGGCTCAATATGAATGTCAGAAGCACGAACTTGCACTGCATCTTCAAAGATTGACTGCAGTAACTTGGCGACGGTTGCTTCGTCCGTATCGTCATCAAGGCTAAGTTGGCCCAGTTCAAATTCACTGGTGTCTTCGTACTCGTCTTGTAGCTGGCTGGCAAAAGTTTCAATTTCTTTCGTGCGTCGGTACAGGTTGTCGAAGGCCTGCATCAACTCACCCTCTGGTACAACCGCCAATTCAACCTGACGTGGAGCCAGCAACTGGTTTATCGCGTCAATTGAGGACAAATCGGCCGGGTCACTCATGCCAACCAGAGCTTTCGTGTCATCGGCTTCAATGACCAAAGCGCGATGACGGCGAGCCTGAACCTCAGGCAGTAGCTTGAAAGCCTCCGGTGGGATTTTCCGCTCAGAAATACTAATGAGCGGAAGTTTCAGTTGCTGCGCCAAGAACTCCAGTAGCTGATGTTCAGAAATGTAACCTAAATCAGTAAGCGTCGCACCCAGCTTTCGTCCACTGACCCGCTGTTCTTCCAATGCTTTATGCAGCTCATCTTCGCTGATGATTTGCTCATGAACGAGCAAATCACCCAGTCGCATTTTTAGACGTGGGCGCTTCATTGTTCACCTGCCGGTTCACTTGCCTCTAACAAGGCAATTTGCTGATTAATAAATTCGACAGTGGGGCGATGCGTAATTCGCGTTAATGCCTCTTCATATGAGGCTAAAGCTGTTTGCGGTGCAAATTCCTGTTGAGCTAAGGCTTTACCCAAATACCAACGGCCTTGCGCAGGCTCTGCCACAATAAGGAGCTGATAAGTATTGGCAGCCGTCTGATAGTCACCCATTTCCTGAGCTAACAGCGCCTTTTTCTGAACATAATCCGGGTAGTTTGTTGCACTCGGTGTCGCTTGCTTTAACAAGCTTAACGCTGCCGCCGGACGGGCTTCTTTTTCTAAAATGCGAGCGCTTAATAAACGAAACTCAAAGTCAGACGGATCACGTTTAAAACCAGCCTCTAAAGTGGTCAGGGCCTGGGATACTTTGTTGCGACCAAACTGAAGCGCTGCCAGCTTTTTTCTGACATTTTTATTGTCCGGAGTTACCGCTAAGGCTTTACGCCAATGTTCTTCAGCTGAAGTTAACCGCCCCTGTTGCTGCGCTTTCTGCGCTTTCTCAATATGTTGTTCAGCAATTTCAGTCGGTGAAAGTTGTACGGGTTGCTTACTAAACTCACCACTTGGTTCAGCTCCTTCGCTGCTGTTATCCGCGGTCAATTTAGGTTCTTCTTCAACAGCTTTAGGCTCAGACACCACCACTGATGCGAGGTTATTCTGGTCAATTGAAGTTTGTTCGCGCAAGCTGGTTTTTTCTGTCTCGGCACGTTCAGTCGGCACCGTAAATGCAGACGAGTCAACCAAGGGCTCAACGCGCTCCTGCGTTAAGGGCATGTCAGCAGCTTCGCTCTCAGTTACCGTCATCACGTCATCATCTGATGACTGCCACCAAAAAAACACCAGCGCAAGCGTAATAACAATGAGTGATGCTAACAGCCACAACCCAAAACGATGACTACCGCGTCTCTCTACCGCGCTACTGGCAGCATTTTTTGAAAACGGTTGCTGGCCACGGCGATCAAGATCCTTCAAGACTTTATTGATTACGCTCATAAAGAACCACCCATTTTCCAGTAACTAACAGCGGCAGCAGCCAGGAAAACAAAGCCGACTGACACAGTAACAGGTAGCCAAACAGAGCGAGTTGGCTCCGTATCTTCGGTATCCTTAACCGCCAGCTTCAAATCTTTTGAAGAGAGTTGGCGTCGGCCTTCTCCGTAAGCTAAAAGCAGCATTTTATGGCATAACATATTAACCAATCTTGGTACGCCGCGGCTGCTCCGGTGCAGGCCCTTTATCAGTTTCCAGTCAAAAATTGGCGCACCTTTATAACCGGCGACATCCATTCGGTGGGCAATGTATTCCGCTGTCTCATCGACATTCATGGCCGTCAGTTTATGCGCAAAACTAATGCGCTGACGCAACTGCCGGAAAGCTTTTTGCGATAAACGCTCGTCCAGCTCAGGTTGCCCGAGTAAAATAATATGCACCAATTTGCGCCGCTCGGTTTCCAGATTGGACAATAAACGCAAAGCTTCCAGACTTTCCTCGGGTAACGCTTGCGCCTCATCAATCAAAATAACGACCGCCTGTCCACTTTTATTAATGTCCAGCAAACGTTGCTGAAGAGCTCGCGCCAATTGTTGTTGGTTAGTTAACTGCTCGGTTTCAACTGACAACTCCTGTGCAATAGCCAACCGTAGCTCAGCCGGATCCAGATAGGAGTCAGGAATATAGGCCGTTTTAAAAAAGTCAGGAATGTCGTTCAGTAAGCGTCGGCATAGCAGAGTTTTACCGGTTCCCACTTCTCCGGTAATTTTAATAAAGCCCTCGCCGGTTTTTAGCGCAGTCAGAACCACCTCGAAAGCCTCGTGGTGGCTTTTCAAGTCATAGTAGAACTGCGTGTTCGGCGTTATCGTAAAAGGCAGTTCGCGTAAGCCGTAATGGTATAAATACATACTACCTATTGCTCAATGTCCGGGAACCATTCCTGCAGCAGTTCGCGTGATCGTTTAAGTTCATCGCGCCAGGTATCAACACCGACTACCGTGGGCTTCAGTAATATAACCAATTCTTTCTTTTCCTGACGATTACGGCGATTCGTGAAAAGCTCACCGAGCAACGGGATATCACCCAGTAACGGAACCTTACCCACTTCTTCAGAATTTGTGGTTTGCATTAAACCACCCAACACAACAATTTCACCGTTGCGGGCTTTTACTATGGTATCGGACTCGCGAATGTTGCTGCGCGGCAGCGGCAGTACTGACTCTTTACCTGACACGGTGATAACTTTTTCCTGTTCGCTGGTTTCGACCACAGACGGATGAACATGCAAAATGACTTCGCCGTCATCGCTAATTTGCGGTGTAACATCCAGAGAAATACCAGAGAAAAACGGCGTGATTTCAATATCAGAGTCTGACGACGAAATACCGCCGGAATCAAGCGAAGTGCGGCTGGTCACGTCGGTAACAAAATACTCGTCTTCACCAATTTTAATGACCGCTTTTTGATTATTCGACGCACTGACACGAGGGTTCGACAGAACCTGCACCGTGCCCTGAGTTTGCAGCATTTCTATCATACCACTGAAATTATTTCCTTCGTCGGTGTAAGTAAGACCAAATAAGCGACCAATAGCCGCTGACGTCGCGTTAGTTGGGGTTACGCCATTGAACTCCACTCCAAAACCCGCATTGCCGGAATAGATATCGCTCCAGTTAATACCCTGCTGATAACTGTCGTTCAGTGTTACTTCAATAATGCGTGCTTCCAGAATCACCTGACGTTGTAAGCGCGACTCCAGGGTTTCTATGAAATCGCCAACAGCGCGGAGCTTATTGGCTGACGCAGTAACACTAACCACACCGGCCTGTGGTGACAAGACAACGTTGCCATTACCTATAATGCCTTCAATAACTTCTTTTAAGTCGCCCCACAGGTCGGTTTCCGACTGCGTGGTAATACTGGAACCATTGCCTTGCATGGAGTTTTGACGCGAGTCCCGGCTGTACTCACCACTACCGGCGAAAGGGCTTGCACCCGAAACGTTCGTATTATTCGAGTTTCCACGATTACTGCTGTTATTATTATTGCGCTCATCGCTGACACCGCCGCCGGAAATCTCTGTTTGCGACATACCAAAACGTCTGAGCGACAAATAATCGAGAGAAAAGGTCTGTGTACGAACTCCTGCGGGGAATATTTGAATTGTACGGCCGGAACGACGCACTTCAAAACCGTACATATCCTGCACTGCGTTCAGCGTTTCATCCAGTGTGACATCTTTCAAGCTCATGGAAATTTCGCCGCTGACATTCGGATGCACCAAAATATTATAAGGGGAATCGGCAGCCAAACCGTAAAAGAAAGCTTTTGCATCAACTCCATCAGCCTGCAGAACAAAGCGAGGCTCTTCCAACAATGCTAAGCCGTCTTCTTGTTGCCCGCTCGCGCTTTGACTGAGAAAGTTACTGACTTCCGCCGGCATAGCCGACTTTGTAGCAGACGTTTTTTTCTCGGCAGCTTCTGGCTTCATTGCCTCATTGGCTTTGTCTGGTGAATAGCTCGGTTGATAAGCACAACCCACTATTACTGCCAGTAATAATGCGCCTGTCGCAACTTTTATCATTGTACTGCCCCCGGGATGCCTTTCTTATTCTGTTTTATCGGCTTAAATAAAGTAATCTCGACCACGTCATTACTTTTTTCAACAACCACACTGTTTGGCTTTATTGACGTTACTTTTATACCATCAACCCGCTCTCCCGGCTTGACCCATTGGCCATTTAACCGAGCTGACTGGCTCTGCTCAGAATACAAAATTTGCGTCAATTTCAATTCTTCCGCCCAACTGTCCAGGTTAGCTACTTTTTCCGATTCACTGACCGGAGGCCGCGTCGGATCACGCTCTTGCGCCAACGTCGACAAAGGCAAAAAAACAAATAGCCATAAAATCAAGCTACGCACTGATAAACTCCTTATCAGTACTCAGTAAGTACCAAACAATGGTCACTGTTGCTGTCGGGTAATTCGTCACTTGGTACTCAAAGTTCGCCCACCGCACACTTGGGTACTCCGTTTGCAGTTTATCGACAAACTCTGACACAGCAAAAAAACGTCCGCTGAATTCCGCCTGAATAGCATGTTGATAGAGCTTAATTGAGCCTGTTTCAAACACCACTGACGGCTCCTGAGCTTCCAGGCTTTCCATTTCCAACTCAGAAGCGTGTCGTAATACCCCTTGCAAAAACTGTTTACGCTGGTCGGCAGGTAATAGCACGGTGTTTCCTGAGAAATCTTCTTTGGCCACAACCAGGCGCTGCTGTAGTTGTTTAATCTCTGCTTTAACCGGCGCGTTCACATCTTTACTTAACTGAGCTTTTAACTCTTGCTGCAATTGCTCCAGCTGTTCCAGCTGCGACTCAATACGAAGGTTATCTGCTTTCGTACTGGTGTTGTCTTCCACTGTCGGTACAATAAAATAACTGATAAGCGGCAACGTGACGACGAGCAAGGCAGCCAAAGCCATTAAGCCGCGTTGACGCGCTGGCATAGCATCAAAAGTCTCTTGTGTGTTTAGCCACCAGTTCATCATCACTGCTCGTCCTCGTTGGTCCTGACACTTTGCAACAGGAATTGTTGATAGCCCTGTTCGCTGCGCTTAAGCTCAACAACAGCAAAGCGCTTATCTGCCAGCAAGTCAGACTGACCAAACTTATCCATCCACAAAACTAACGCTTCACTATTTAATGCTTGTCCATGCAAGCGAATATTCTCGCCGGCAATAGAAAAGTCAGTTAGCCAAATAGCTTCAGGAGTTATTCGCGCCAGCTCATTTAAAAAGTCACTAACCGAAGCTGACCGGCCTTGTTGGAACTCGCTAATTCTGCGACTGAAACTTTGCGCGTCCTGAAGCTGCTGCATAAGCTGCTCTTTCTCAGCTCGTAACTGCGGACCCGGCTCACGTTGTTCAAGTCGTTCGCGAGCAAGGCTTAAGTCATCATTAATATTATTTAACGCATTTGATAGTTTCGAGTTTTCCTGAGTAACGGTCGCATTCTGCCACTGAGTAAACGCTAATATAACGATTAAAAGCGCCAGCCAAACTCCTAAAACCATACTCAACTGTACTAACGTGAGACGCTGCTTTACTGGCTGCAAGTCACTTCGATAAAGGTTGACCCACTGTTTCATGAGGACACCTCTAACAACGCACCCAAACCCGCTAAATCGGAATAGTCATCTTCGCGTAATTCAGTTGCCCACTGTGGGTACGAATAAACGCTGCACTCAACAGCTAAAAGCTCTGACAGACTGCTCTGCACTGCCGATAGCTGTCTATGTTCAACCGCTAAAATAATGCGGCTAATAGGTGCCTGCCGTAAATGACTTTCAAAATAGTCAACTGAACGCTGGAGCTCGGTTGCCAGCGGCTCCAAAGCTCCCGCCTGTATTTCTTCTGCGGTATAGCTCGAAATATCGGTGACACCACGTAGCAAGCGCGTAAACATCAGTCCTTTAGGAGTGTTAATTTGCGCGATATAATTGCCGCCCGGGTTCTGGTACAGGGTTAACTCAGCATGATTCTGAATTTCGACCAACCGGGGCAAGGCTAATTCCGCAATACCAATGTCCGTTAGCTGCAGGTCATGCTCGCTAAAAAAATCTACCCAGGGTTTTAATTCGTGCCGGTTCGCTGCAACCGCAACTACTTTATCCTGCCCTGAAGGTTGTTCAGGAAACTCATAGTAATCGGCAATAATCTCTTCACCAGAGAAGGAAACTAAATCGCTTAAACTGTATTTTAAACTCTCAGCGATTTCATCGGAGTCAAGCATCGGCCTATCCACTTGAACCGACTCGTATAAGTCAGTGCCCAACACTAAAGTCACCTGCGCATGTTTTAGCGACAAACGTGAATACTTGCTCAGCAATGCATCTGCTTTTTTGATCAGTGAACCACGTTTTACTTCCTCGTGATCGTTAACAATCAGTTCCGGTGACGCGGCGGATCCTTTAGCAATAAGGAGACGGACGCTGGTTTGCGTTATCTGAAAGCAAATACGGTGAACATTTTGTTTCTGCTTCGAAAATCCTAACACCCAGCAGCATCCTTTATTATTTTTTCATGTATGTTAACAGAAACTTTGCACAGATCATTACAAAAAAATAGCGTTCAAGCAGTTTATATCTTTCGTCATAACCCATTTATCGTACATTAACTTCAATACTAGCACTTGAGCTTCCATTGCAAATTTGAACCGGCCCAGTAAGGCACCATGGGTCCGGTTGCCGTATCGACCGTATCAGCCACAGTCCATTCCTGCTGAACAAGCTTAATGGTATCTGTATTACGCGGCAATTGGTAAAAATCGGCACCATAGCCACTGGCAAAGTTAGTCAATTTATCCAGTGCATTATGCTGGCTAAAAAACTCAGCATAGAGTTCTATTGCAGCCGGCGCCGAGTAACATCCTGCACAGCCACAGGCCGTTTCTTTACTCGCCTGCACGTGTGGAGCAGAATCCGTTCCCAGAAAAAACTTCGGGCTTCCGGACAGTGCAGCTTGTTGCAGTGCCTGTTGATGTGTGCGGCGCTTTAAAATTGGCAGACAATAATTATGCGGACGAATTCCTCCAACGAGTAAATCATTCCGGTTCATCAGCAAGTGCTGCGGTGTCATCGTTGCTGCGACATTGCTGTTGGCGTTTGTCACAAACTCAACGGCGTCCGCGGTTGTGATGTGTTCCAGCACAAGCTTTAAGTTAGGGAAACGCTCAGCTATTGGAATTAAATGACGCTCTATAAATACGCGCTCACGGTCAAAAATATCAATATCGCTGTCGGTCACTTCGCCATGCACAAGCAGTGGCACACCGTGTTCCTGCATAGCAGCTAACACCGGCCCTAATGCTTCAACTGACTTAACCCCCGCAGCGGAGTTTGTGGTTGCCCCCGAGGGGTAGAGTTTGAAACCAATAATGTGGTCATTAGCAGCGGCTTCTGCAACTTGCCCGGGAGTGGTTTCAGCCGTGAGATACAAAGCCATTAATGGATTAAAGCTAACGCCTTCGGGCACCTCTTCCATAATCCTTGCCCGGTACTCTAAAGCCGCTTTTACGGTGGTAACCGGCGGAACAAGGTTTGGCATAACAACTGTGCGATGAAAAACAGTTGCCGAAGCAGGTACGGTTGTTTTCAACATAGCCCCGTCACGTAAGTGCAGGTGCCAGTCATCTGGTCTTGGAATGGTTAAGCTTTGCATAGTCACTTCTGGCTAAAAAATGATAAAGCAAGTATACCATTAAGTTCCTTCGCAAAAACCTTTAATATGTATTCTATTTGAGCGTTTTAGCGCAACCCCATGGCTTCTTTCCAGTGTTTACGACAGCAGGAAACGTACCTATCGTTACCACCGATCGCAATTTGCTGCCCCATGCGAATGGCGTTGCCTTTTTCATCAACCCGCAAAGACATCGTTGCCTTGCGCCCGCAGTGACATATGGTTTTCATTTCAACCAATTTATCCGCTATAGCCAGCAACACCGCACTTCCCGGAAAGGCATTACCAAAGGCATCGGTCCGAATGCCGTAACACATCACCGGAATATTGTCGGTATCGGCCAGGCTGGACAACTGCCAGACTTGCTCTTCACTTAAAAACTGAGCTTCATCAATTAATACGCAGTCAATCGCCTGTTGCATATAGCGGGCACGCACAACCGCCGCCAAATCGGTTCGGTGAGTAAAGGACACCGCGTCACGGCCAATGCCTAAACGCGACGCAATGCGCCCTTTGCCGGCCCTGTCATCTAACGCCGGCGTCATCAATAACACATACTGATCGCGCTCTTCGTAATTATGAGCCACTTGCAACAGCGAGGTACTTTTCCCTGCATTCATTGCCGAATACGTAAAATATAGAGAAGCCATTTTGTTCTGTTTTTTTAAGTTATTGTGATTAGATCCTGGCAGAGATTACCACGATTTTATGGCATTATGGGACAAAGCAACCTTAAGGCAGGAGTTCTCTATGCAATATTCCCCCGAATTTATCAAAGCCATTCCTAAAGCTGACTTACACCTGCATCTGGACGGCAGCCTCCGTGCCAGCAGTTTAATTGATATGGCTAAGCGTACTGATATCGAGCTCCCTAGCTATACCGAGGAAGGTTTATTTGATTTAGTTTTTAAGTCTCACTACAACAATTTGGGTGAGTACCTCAATGGTTTTCAATACACCTGTGCAGCCTTGCGTGACTTAGAAAATCTGGAACAGGCCTCTTATGAATTAGCCGTCGACAATCAGAATGAAGGGGTTAATTACATTGAAGTACGCTTTGCTCCACAACTGTTAATGGACCCCAGCAAAGGCGTGACCTTCGATACCATTATGCACGTCGTTAACGACGGTCTTTTACGTGCTAAGAATGAGTACAATAGCAGCGCCGACGTAAAGAGTGGGGATAAACCGCCATTTGAATACGGCATTATCAATTGCGCAATGCGCATGTTTGGTAAAAAAGGATTCTCACCCTACTACACGCAAATGTTCCAGCTGATGCGTGACTTTGAGCCCATGCAGGTCATAAAAACCGCTGCCATGGACTTAGTTCGCGCCAGCGTTCGTATGCGCGACGAGGAAGGTATGCCCATTGTGGGGCTGGATATCGCAGGCCAGGAAATTGGCTACCCGGCAGGTGAATTTAAAGAGGTTTACGAGTACGCACACGAAAACTTTCTACTTAAAACTGTGCACGCAGGCGAAGCTTATGGTGCCGAAAGCATTTTTGAAGCCTTAACCAAATGCCATGCTGACCGCTTAGGTCATGGATATTCGTTATTCTCTCCTGAAATGACTCAGGATCCGTCTATTGAAGACCCTAAAGCCTATGGTGAAAGCCTGGCCTCTTATATTGCTGACCGACGCATTGCCGTTGAAGTTTGCTTGACCAGCAACCTGCAAACTAACCCGGATATCGGCGACATTAAGAATCATAACTTTCAGCACATGCTGGACCATCGTCTGGCCACTATCATTTGTACCGACAACCGTTTAGTGTCGCGCACAACGGTTAGCAACGAGTACCAATTGGCTGTCGATAACTTCGATGTATCACTGAAACGCCTGAAAGATATTGTCGCCTACGGCTTTAAGAAAAACTTCTTCCCGGGTCGCTATGTGGATAAGCGCGACTATGCCAAACAAAACCTTAAGTACTTTGACAAAGTAGTTGAGAAGTTTGGGCTGGAATAAACGGGTAAAAATAAAAAAGGCTCCAAAAGGAGCCCTTTTTACTTTAAAAGTTGGAAAACTAGAATGGAATGTCATCATCAAAGTCGTTGTCCGGTGAAAACGGTGCGGGTTCTGCCGGTTTCTGTTGAGGCTGTTGATTTTGTTGCTGAGCTGGCTGAGGAGCCGGACGTTGTTGCTGCTGCGACGGCTGCGATTGCCCACCACCATAACCACCGCTCTGCTGACCGCCACCAAAGCCCTGACCTTGCGGCGCTGCGCCTTGTGGCCCACCCTGAGGCCCGCCACGAGAATCCAGCATCTGCATTTCGTTAATCACAACTTCTGTCGTATAACGCTCTACATTGTCCTGTCCTGTCCATTTGCGGGTTTGCAAACGGCCTTCAACATACACCTTCGAGCCCTTCTTCAGGTACTCACCAGCAATTTCTGCCAGGCGGCGATACGCCACGCAGCGATGCCACTCCGTTTGTTCGCGCGGCTCACCGGTTTGTTTATCTTTCCAGGTTTCACTGGTAGCAATCGACAGGTTGGCTATCGCTGTGCTGTTTTGGGTATAACGTACCTCTGGGTCAGCTCCCAGATTACCAATTAAAATAACTTTATTTACACCGCGACTGGCCATTAGTTTCTCCTGTTCCTTGTGCGCGTTACAACTGCTTCAATTTATTGGGCGACCGATGCCTTTTCAAGCAACTGATTAACCGCCTCTTCATCATAATGTTTTTTATCAACTTTTAAATAGGTTGCCTGATCTTCTTCAACCCATCTAGCTTCGGTCACCCCCGTCACAGTAAGTAACCGCTCACTTAGTTTAGTCGCCTTGTCTTCAGATAAGCCGGGTAATGATAACGATACGCTGGTGACACCTGCAGGGTTAACCATAATCAAGCTGATAAGTAACCAACATACTAGCAAGATCAGGCAGAAAACAACAACGCCAGATATCTGATAATTCTGTAAGACCCAACCACCGGCAACTCCGCCAACAAAGGCCCCTAAAAATTGCCCAGTTGAGTAGATACCGCTGGCACTACCTTTACTTCCTGCGGGCGCAATGCGAGTCAATAATGAAGGTAAACTGGCTTCAATAAAATTAAAGCCGGTGAAAAAAATCACTAATGCAGCGACTAACAGCCATCCGGACTGTCCAGCCACTCCAATAATTAGCAGAGATACAATTAAGGTGACAATAGAAAACCGCAGCCACTGCACAGAATTGTTATTGCGTGAGCTGTGAATGATCATCGGCACCATAAATAAAATTGAGGCCGCCAGGGTTGGTAGATAAAACCAGGCATGGGTCTGACTTTCAAAGCCTGCATTTTGCAACTGGGTTGGCAAGGTCACAAACCAGGCGGTCAAAATGGCGTGTAACACAAAAATACCGCTGTTCAGACACCACAACTGCTTATGTTTAAGTAAGTCGCCCAGCTCGGATAAAACCGGCAAAGATTCCCGACGGGCAGAGGTAGTAACAACTTTCGGCACACTGAGCAGCAATACAAAAATTCCCAGAACACCGCTGGCAGCAGTAAACCAGAACAGTCCTGAAAGGCCGATAACATCGCCCAATAAGGGTCCGGCAACCAATGACACTGCAAACGCCAGGCCGATACACATACCAATGGTGGCCATAACCTTCGGGCGCTGCTCGTCACGAGACAAGTCGGCCGCCAGGGCTAATATTGCGGCGGCAATAGCGCCAAGGCCTTGCAGAGCTCGGCCAACAGACACGCCGAATAAGGTATCAGCCTGCGCCGCTACCACACTTCCGGCGACAAAAACCAGAAGTCCGCCAACAATAACGGGCTTACGACCCAGGCGGTCTGACAACATACCGAGCGGAATTTGCAAAAGCGCCTGAGTCAGGCCGTATGCACCAAGAGCAATACCCACCCACAATGGCGAATAGTCTGGATACTCCTGTGCATAAACTGCCAGCACGGGCATGATCAAAAAGAGCCCCAACATCCGTATACCAAAGACAGACGCGAGCGCTAAAGCGGCTTTTTTTTCAGTTTTATTCAGTTTTTGCGGTGTCATTTCACTGCTTCATAGTCAGTAATATGATAAATGATGCTGCTATTGTACCAGATGCCTAACACTGTGCGATAATAGCGTTTTGTCGTCAGTCATTTACTGAACAACAGACGGGAATTATGGATACTATTGAAGTACGCGGTGCGCGCACGCACAACTTAAAAAATTTCAACCTGACGATTCCTCGCAATAAGCTTATTGTGATTACCGGGTTGTCCGGTTCGGGTAAGTCGTCACTGGCTTTTGATACGCTTTATGCCGAAGGACAGCGACGCTACGTTGAATCCTTATCCGCTTACGCTCGTCAGTTTTTATCGCTGATGGAAAAGCCCGATGTAGACAGCATAGAGGGTTTGTCACCTGCAATTTCAATAGAGCAGAAGTCGACCTCACATAACCCACGCTCAACCGTCGGTACCATTACAGAAATTTACGACTACCTACGCCTTATGTTTGCGCGGGTGGGCGAACCGCGTTGCCCGACTCACGATGTGCCGCTGGCCGCTCAGACCATATCGCAAATGGTCGACAACGTGCTGGCCGCGCCGGAAGGCGAAAAACGCATGTTGCTAGCGCCTATTATTCAAAACCGTAAAGGCGAACATTTAAAAGTTCTGGAAAACTTGGCTTTGCAAGGCTTTATCCGTGCGCGTATTGACGGCGAGATTTGTGATCTGAGCGATCCGCCCACACTGGAGCTGCAGAAAAAACACACCATTGAAGTGGTGGTTGATCGCTTTAAAGTTCGTGAAGGTATGGAACAGCGTCTGGCGGAATCATTCGAAACCGCGCTGGATCTCAGTGGCGGAACCGCTTTGGTTGCCCCTATGGAAGGTGACGGCGAGACCGATATATTCTCAGCAAACTTTGCCTGCCCTCACTGTGGCTACAGTATGCAGGAGCTGGAACCTCGCCTGTTTTCATTTAATAATCCGGCGGGAGCCTGCACAACCTGTGACGGACTCGGAGTTGAGCAATTCTTTGACCCAGAAAAAGTCATAGTCAACGCCGAGTTATCTCTGACCGGTGGCGCAATTCGCGGCTGGGACAAGCGGAATTTCTACTATTATCAAATGCTGCAGTCGCTGGCGAAGCACTACGACTTCAAACTATCGCAGCCGTTTAATCAGTTACCCGACGAGATTCGTGAAAAAATTCTGTTCGGCAGTGGTAAAGAAGAAATCAAATTTACCTACATGAATGACCGTGGTGACAAAGTCGTAAGAGCGCACGCTTTTGAAGGCATTATCCCTAACATGCAGAGGCGGTACCGCGAGACGGAGTCACAAGCAGTACGCGACGAGTTGTCAAAGTATGTGGCAACCCAGCCTTGTAAAAGTTGTGGCGGCACACGCTTGCGCACAGAAGCTCGTCATGTGTTTATTCAGGGCACCACTTTGCCGGAAATTGTAGAGCAGTCTATTGGCGACGCACTTGAGTTTTTCCAGCAACTTCATATGGAAGGCCAGCGTGCCCAGATAGCAGAAAAAATTCTGAAAGAAATTAACGACCGGCTGCGTTTTTTGGTGAACGTGGGGCTTAACTACTTAAGCCTTTCACGTAGCGCCGAAACTTTATCCGGTGGTGAAGCACAGCGTATTCGCCTCGCTAGCCAAATTGGTGCTGGCTTGGTCGGCGTTATGTACGTACTGGATGAACCGAGCATTGGCTTGCATCAGCGCGATAACGAGCGCCTGTTAAACACTCTGACGCATTTACGTGACTTAGGTAACACCGTTATTGTAGTCGAGCACGATGAAGACGCCATTCGCCAGTCCGATCATGTTATCGATATTGGCCCGGGGGCCGGCGTACATGGTGGGGAAATCATCGCTCAGGGGCAAGTCGAAGATATCATTGCAAGTAAAGACTCACTAACCGGCGATTACCTGTCCGGCCGAAAAGAAATAGAAGTCCCGCAGGAACGTCATAAGCCCGATGAACGCAGGCTAACCATTCGTGGCGCTAGTGGTAATAATTTGAAGAATGTTGACTTTAACCTGCCACTGGGCGTTCTGACCTGTGTTACCGGCGTATCGGGGTCCGGAAAATCGACGTTGATTAATAATACTTTATTCCATATAGCGCACCGCGAACTCAATGGCGCAACAACCGGTGAACCAGCCCCTTACAAGAGTGTTGAAGGGATGCAGCTACTGGATAAAGTGGTGGATATTGACCAAAGCCCGATAGGCCGGACACCACGTTCTAACCCAGCAACTTACACCGGGATTTTCACACCCATTCGTGAACTGTTCGCAGGCGTTCCAGAGTCACGAGCCCGTGGCTACAAACCGGGCCGCTTCAGCTTTAACGTTCGTGGCGGACGTTGCGAAGCCTGTCAGGGCGACGGCGTTATTAAGGTTGAGATGCACTTTTTACCAGACGTTTATGTCCCTTGTGATATTTGTAAGGGTCAGCGCTACAACCGCGAAACTCTGGAAGTAAAATACAAAGGCAAGAATATCCACGAAGTGCTGGATATGACTATAGAAGATGCACGTGAGTTCTTCGATCCGGTTCCGGCCATTGCACGTAAACTCCAAACTTTAATGGATGTTGGTTTATCTTATGTCCGCCTGGGTCAGTCTGCTACCACACTCTCAGGTGGTGAAGCGCAGCGGGTTAAATTATCACGTGAGCTCTCCAAGCGAGATACCGGTAAGACCTTGTACATTCTGGATGAGCCAACGACCGGTCTGCATTTCCATGATATTAAGCAGTTACTGGCAGTTATCCATCGTCTGCGTGACCACGGCAATACAGTCGTTGTTATTGAACACAACCTGGACGTTATAAAGACTGCTGACTGGATTGTTGATTTAGGCCCGGAAGGCGGTTCCGGCGGCGGCGAAATATTGTGTGAAGGCACACCAGAAGACGTCTGTGAAAACGAGCGCTCTCACACGGCGCGATTCTTGAAACCGATGCTAAAACAGTCATAAAAAGGACGCAGTATGTTAACGGAAGACTTTAAGGTACGATTTTATGAGACCGATGCTCTTGGGCACGTCAATAACACCGTTATTCCCGGCTGGATCGAAACCGGACGGTTGCCTATTTTTGAGTTCTTCGGGGAAATGTCGCCCGAAACGCAGAGCTTAATTGTTGCCCGGCTGGAGGTCGACTACTTATTTCCAATCTATTTTGGTGGTCATGTTACGGTTAAGACTTATGTTAGCCGTTTAGGTGGAAGCTCATTTGATATTACCAGCGAAATTTGGCAAAAAGATAAACTCTGCGCTAAAGGGAAAACAGTCTTGGTCTACTTCGATTACCAACAGGAGCGTTCTGTGAAATTATCCACTGAATTAAAAGAACGTTTAGCGACTATAACGCATCCGGAGCATCCTCTTGACGCGTGATCTCGTCAGTGGTGGGCAACAGATACATGCCCCCGATGATCTCAAAAGCTTGCTGGAAGAAATTCACCAGCAAGCGATGAAGATCACAGAAGGACATGTTGCTAACTACATTCCGGCATTAGCAGAGGTCAACCCCGAGCTCTGCGGACTTACCCTTGCCACCCTTGATGGTGAGGTATTTAACGTGGGTGATACTCAAGAACAGTTCTCTATTCAGTCGATTTCAAAGGTCTTTGGTCTTATGCTAGCCATGGAGCGCCTGGGCGAAGATTTATGGGACCGAGTAAAAATGGAGCCCTCAGGCCAGGCATTCAACTCAATAGTTCAGTTGGAGTGGGAAAAAGGAATCCCCCGTAACCCCATGATTAATGCAGGCGCTATTGTTGTTAGTGACGTTTTAGTGAGTCGATATTCTGCCAGTAAAAATGCTGTTATGAGTTTGGTTCGCAACCTTTGTGGTAACGACCACGTGTACGCGGATGAAATCGTTCACCAGTCAGAGAAAGAGCACGGCCATCGCAATGCTGCTCTTGCTCACTTAATGAAAAGCTTTGGTAATATTGATGCCGAAGTTGATGAGCTCCTCGATCACTATTTTTGGCAATGTGCATTAACCATGTCCTGCGAAAACCTTGCTCGCTCTTTTACATTTCTTGCAAACGATGGAGTCTGCCCCTTTTCTAAAAAGGAAATTATGTCTAAACGGGACTCTCAACGTATTAATGCGTTACTGTCAACCAGCGGCATGTACGACCAAAGCGGTGAGTTTGCTTTTACCGTGGGTGTTCCGGCAAAAAGTGGTGTCGGCGGTGGTATGATTGCTGTTGTGCCTGACTTTGGTGTTATCTGTTCATGGAGCCCAAGATTAAACAGCTTTGGTAACAGTGCGCGAGGTATGTATATGGTTAGAGAGCTTGCTAACCGCTTGGGTTTAAGCGTTTATTAGCGAATTGTCGATGGTCGGTAAGTCTGAAAATGTTCCATATTAAAACGTCTAAATAACCTATCGATTTCGCCCTTTCGTCCCAACTCTCTCAAGTGTCTTTGTATACTTCCTGCTGTAATACTTTTATTTTCACCGACAAGTATATGCAAGTTATAGGCAAGACTGGCCTTTTCGGAAAGTAATAGGTTTTCTATTTTAATTTGCTCTGAACCCTCTAACGCCGATAATAACTCATCATTCACTACAGTCAGGTCCACCCGCCTACCAAGTACCATACGTACATTGATAATTCGTGAGTCAGCTAAATAAACAGTGTACTTTTCTTTAACTTCATCTGAGGCAATTAACTCACCACCTAGCAAGTAGTGGTAGCCTTTTACGCCGCCCAGAATCTTTCCTTCAAAATCATCGAAGAAAGACTGAGTTCTCCCCTCTTTTTTTGCAGTGACTAAACGTTCTTTACCGCTAACTAAAGGAATTGTCTTTTCGTACTTAATGTTCCTTCTATCCCAGCCCCACAGTGGCGATTCAAAGAATATCACATCGCAACACCCTGCTTCGCTAAGCGCCTCATAGCGACTCGTTGGTGGGATAACCTGAACTTGAAACTCATAACTGTTTTGATGCTCATTCAATAGCGTAACGAGCTCTCGTGTGAGATCCGTCTCAAGAACGTCTGAAAAGTAAGGAGGGTAATCGTAAGCGGCTACTTTCACTGGTATCTTTGCTGCGGCAGCGCCACTTATTGCAGTTAAAACGATTACAGAAAAGTATCTGAGTATTCTCAATAGACTGACTAATCGGTTAAGTATCTGCATCAATAGTTAATTTTTTGACCTCAAATGTCAATAGTTGAGCACTCCTTCGCTTATTTATCAGCAGGCATAAAAAAGCCCGGCCAAAGCCGGGCTCTTAAAATCAACAGGACAGCATTAGTCCATGATTTTTGATACTACGCCTGCACCTACGGTACGGCCACCCTCACGGATAGCGAAACGCAGACCTTCGTCCATTGCGATTGGAGCAATCAGCTCTACAACAAACTTCAGGTTATCACCAGGCATAACCATTTCTACGCCTTCCGGCAATTCTACTGCACCAGTTACGTCCGTTGTACGGAAGTAAAACTGTGGACGGTAGCCTTTAAAGAATGGCGTATGACGGCCACCTTCGTCTTTGCTCAGTACGTAAACTTCTGCTTCGAACTTAGTATGCGGAGTGATGGTACCTGGCTTCGCCAATACCTGACCACGCTCTACTTCGTCACGCTTCGTACCACGCAACAACGCACCGATGTTCTCACCTGCACGACCTTCGTCAAGCAGCTTACGGAACATTTCAACACCCGTTACTGTCGTCTTAGTGGTGTCTTTCATACCAACGATTTCACACTCGTCGCCTGTACGCACGATTCCGCGCTCTACACGACCAGTAACAACTGTACCACGACCTGAAATCGAGAATACGTCTTCGATTGGCATGATGAACGGCTTGTCGATGTCACGCTCTGGCTCTGGGATGTATGAATCCAGGGCATCCGCTAATTCAACAATTTTCTTGCTGAACTCTTCGTCGCCTTCCAGCGCTTTAAGTGCTGAGCCCTGAATAACTGGCAAATCGTCGCCCGGGAAGTCATATTCTGACAACAGTTCACGAACTTCCATTTCTACCAGCTCTAACAGCTCTTCATCGTCTACCATGTCACATTTGTTCATGAATACAACGATGTAAGGTACGCCTACCTGACGTGAAAGCAGAATGTGCTCACGAGTCTGTGGCATTGGGCCGTCTGTTGCCGCTACTACTAAGATTGCGCCGTCCATCTGCGCTGCACCGGTGATCATGTTTTTAACATAGTCAGCGTGCCCTGGGCAGTCTACGTGAGCGTAGTGGCGAGTTGGCGTGTCATATTCAACGTGTGACGTTGAAATCGTAATACCACGCTCTTTCTCTTCTGGCGCGTTATCGATGGCTGCGAAGTCTTTCGCCGCACCACCATAAACTTTTGCCAAAACTGTTGTAATAGCAGCAGTCAGTGTAGTTTTACCGTGGTCAACGTGACCAATGGTGCCGACGTTTACGTGCGGCTTCGAACGTTCAAATTTTTCTTTAGACATGATATATCCTCAAACTTAAGTTAAAAGCCCGGCCTCGAAAGAACCGGACCAGACCTTACTTATTTAGCGTTACGCTCCGCCATTACTTTTTCAGCAATGTTGTTTGGCGCTTCAGAGTATTTCAGAAACTCCATAGAGTAGGATGCACGACCCTGCGTTTGTGAACGCAAGTCTGTCGCGTAACCGAACATCTCTGACAGTGGCACTTGAGCATTAACTGCTTTCAAGCCACCTGGAGCTTCTTCCATACCATCGATAAGACCGCGGCGACGGTTCAAGTCACCAACGACATCACCCATAGATTCTTCAGGAGTGATAACTTCAACTTTCATTGTTGGCTCTAACAGTGCTGGGTTAGCTTGTAATGCACCTTTTTTGAAGGCCATGCTACCAGCAATTTTAAATGCCATTTCAGAAGAGTCGACATCGTGGTAGGAACCGTCATACAGCGTCGCTTTAACACCCAATACAGGATAGCCAGCCAAGACGCCTTGTTGCATCTGTTCTTGGATACCCTTGTCTACTGCAGGGATGTACTCTTTCGGTACAACACCACCCACAATTTCGTTCACGAATTTGTAAATAACGTCATCGCCGTTATCGTCTTCTTCGATAGTCATCGGTTCAAGTTTAATCCAAACGTGACCAAACTGACCACGACCACCTGATTGACGTACGAATTTGCCTTCGACTTCAACTGACTCACGAATTGCTTCGCGATAAGCAACCTGAGGCTGACCTACGTTACATTCAACCTTGAATTCACGTTTCATACGGTCAACGAGGATATCCAGGTGAAGTTCACCCATACCAGAAATGATTGTCTGGCCAGATTCTTCGTCTGTCTTAACACGGAACGATGGATCTTCTGCTGCCAGTTTACCTAAAGCAATACCCATTTTTTCTTGGTCAGCTTTGGTTTTTGGCTCTACTGCAACCGAAATAACCGGTTCAGGGAACTCCATACGCTCAAGTGTGATTTTATGAGCTGGATCACACAGCGTGTCACCAGTAGTAACGTCTTTAAGACCAATAAGTGCGGCGATGTCACCTGCGCGAACTTCTTTGATCTCTTCACGGCTGTTTGAGTGCATCTGTACCATACGGCCAACGCGTTCTTTTTTGTTCTTAACTGGGTTAACAACACCGTCACCCTGGTTCAATACACCAGAGTAAACGCGAACGAACGTCAAGGTACCAACAAATGGGTCAGTCGCAATTTTAAACGCCAGAGCTGAGAATGGCTCTTCATCAGACGACTTACGTACGCCTTCAGATTCATCATCCAAAATACCGGTAATAGGCTTAACTTCTGTTGGCGAGGGCAAGTATTCAATAACAGCGTCAAGCACTGCCTGAACACCTTTGTTTTTGAACGCAGAACCACAAGCAACCAGACAGAGGTCATTAGCCAGAGTACGAAGACGCAAGCCTTGCTTGATTTCGTCTTCGGTTAACTCACCTTCTTCCAGGTATTTAGTCATCAATTCTTCGTTAGCTTCAGCCGCCGCTTCTACTAATTCAGAGTGATATTTTTCACAGTCATCAACCATTTCAGCTGGGATATCTTCATAAGTGAATGAAGTACCCATGTCTTCTTCGCTCCAGTTGATGAACTTCATTTTAACTAAGTCCACAACGCCGCGGAAGTTGTCTTCTGCGCCTACTGGTAGTTGCATTGGAACAGCCTGAGCTGCCAAACGCGTCTTCATTTGGTGAACAACAGATAAGAAGTCTGCGCCTGCACGGTCCATCTTGTTGACGAATACCATGCGCGGTACTTCATATTTGTTTGCCTGACGCCAAACTGTTTCAGTTTGAGGCTGAACACCAGATGATGCACAAAGTACAACAACAGCACCGTCAAGAACACGCAGAGAACGTTCAACTTCGATAGTGAAGTCAACGTGTCCAGGAGTATCGATGATGTTTACACGATGCTCAGGGAACTGCTTGTCCATACCCTGCCAGAAACAGGTGGTAGCTGCCGACGTGATAGTGATACCACGCTCTTGTTCTTGCTCCATCCAGTCCATGGTGGCTGCACCATCGTGCACCTCACCAATTTTGTGAGACAAGCCAGTATAAAACAACACACGCTCAGTTGTGGTTGTTTTACCGGCGTCTACGTGAGCACAGATACCGATATTACGATAGCGCTCAATGGAAGTCTTACGAGCCACAATAAACTCCTTCTAGGTTAACTGTGAATTACCAGCGATAGTGAGCAAACGCTTTGTTTGCTTCTGCCATGCGGTGAACGTCTTCACGTTTCTTCACAGCTGACCCTTTGTTTTCCGATGCATCTAGCATTTCAGCTGCCAGACGCTGCGACATAGATTTTTCACCACGGGTGCGCGCTGCATCAACTAACCAGCGCATAGCCAGTGCGTTACGACGAACTGGACGAACTTCAACCGGAACCTGATACGTTGAACCACCAACACGACGAGATTTAACCTCAACCATTGGGCGGATGTTGTCTAATATTGTATCAAAGACTTCCAGGCGATCTTTACCTGACTTCTCTGCCAGGATGTCCAATGCACCGTAAATAATTTTTTCAGCGACTGCTTTCTTGCCGTCAACCATGACGACATTGATAAATTTGGCCAACAATTCTGATCCGAACTTAGGATCTGGAAGGATTTTACGTTGACCTATGACGCGTCTTCTTGGCATCTCAATATTCTCCGATTAATTCAGGGTATTACCCAAAACGTATACGACAGTTTGGCCTTACTAACGGAGAACCGTTAAGATTTAGGCCGCTTCGCGCCGTACTTAGAACGACCTTGTTTACGGTCATTAACACCAGAGCAGTCAAGTGCTCCGCGTACTGTGTGATAACGCACACCTGGCAAGTCTTTTACACGACCGCCACGAATTAGTACGACTGAGTGTTCTTGTAAGTTGTGACCTTCGCCACCGATGTACGAAGAAACTTCGTAACCGTTTGTTAAACGAACACGGCAAACTTTACGCATTGCTGAGTTCGGTTTCTTTGGCGTAGTTGTGTAAACACGGGTACATACACCGCGTTTTTGAGGGCACGCTTCAAGAGCCGGAACGTTGCTTTTCACAACGGGCTTTTGACGGCCTTTACGCACCAGCTGATTAACTGTTGCCATTCATTACTCCTAGTTTAGTTGATGTCGCTTTTTACCACGTGTATAGAGCGTGAAAAATCGCTTTCTTCCGACCACTGAAAGTCGGATCCCGAAAATCGGGAGCGGAAATTCTAATGGTCATATTTTCGCCTGTCAAGGCTATACAAAAGAAGCCGGCACTTTTACAGTACCGGCTTCTGTACACGAACGTTAAAAACGTTCGCTAATTATTCTGCAGAATCATCACCTGCAGAATTATTTCCAGCATTTAAGGCATCCGCAAGTTGTTGCTCTGCCTGCTCTGCAGTCATGGTTGGCTCGATATCAACATTCAGTTCATCCAGTCGACGCTGCATGCGTTCTTTGTGATATGAGTAACCTGTACCCGCAGGAATCAGACGACCAACAATTACGTTTTCTTTCAGTCCACGTAAGCTGTCTTTCTTACCACCAACTGCTGCTTCGGTAAGAACACGCGTTGTTTCCTGGAACGAAGCCGCTGAAATAAACGATTCAGTCGACAACGATGCCTTGGTAATACCCAACAACTGACGTTCAAACGTTGCCGGTTTCTTACCATCCGCTTCCGCTTTCGCGTTAGCGGCTAACACTTCTGACATTTCAACCATCTCGCCTTCCAGCAAGTTAGTATCGCCAGCACGTAAAATAAGAGCTTTACGCAGCATTTGACGAACAATAGTTTCAATGTGCTTATCGTTAATTTTTACACCTTGCAGGCGATAAACTTCCTGTACTTCATTAACGATATAGTTAGCCACAGCACTAACGCCACGTAGGCGGAGAATATCGTGAGGTGCTTCAGGACCATCAGCGATAACTTCACCTTTAGTCACTTGCTCACCTTCAAACACGTTCAGCTGACGCCACTTCGGAATCATCTCTTCGTGCTGATCGCCACCGTCTGTTGGAGTGATCAATAAACGGCGTTTACCTTTTGTTTCTTTACCGAAGGAAACTGTACCTGTTTTCTCTGCAAGAATTGCTGGTTCTTTTGGCTTACGCGCTTCGAACAAGTCAGCAACTCGTGGCAGACCACCGGTAATATCCCGAGTCTTAGAACCTTCCTGTGGAATACGCGCTAAGGTATCACCAATTCTAACCTCGGAATTATCTTCCAGGTTGATTATAGCGTTACCCGGCAAGAAGTATTGCGCCGGAATGTCAGTACCTGCGATGTTAACGTCGTTGCCTTTAGCATCAACCAGCTTAACCATTGGACGCATGTCTTTACCGGCACTGGTACGTTGACCAGTTTCCAGTACAACGATGCTTGAAAGGCCGGTCAGCTCATCCGTTTGACGTGTCATAGTGACGCCATCAATCAAATCAACAAACTTGATACGACCTTCTACCTCGGTAATGATTGGGTGCGTGTGTGGGTCCCAGTTAGCAACGGTCTCGCCGCCGTCAACTGAATCGCCTTCACCTTTTTTCAGAACCGCACCATAAGGTACTTTATAACGCTCACGCTCACGGCCATACTCATCCGTCAGAGTTAACTCTGTAGAGCGTGAAGTGATAACGTGTGCTTTATCGCTGTTAACAACCCATTTCGCGTTGTGTAACTTGATTGTACCCGGGTTCTTCACCTGAATGTTGTTTTCAGCTGTTGCACGAGATGCCGCACCACCGATGTGGAAGGTACGCATGGTTAACTGTGTACCCGGCTCACCGATAGACTGTGCTGCAATAACACCAACCGCTTCACCCTGGTTAACCATGTGGCCACGAGCCAAGTCACGGCCATAACAGTGCGAACAAACACCAAAGTCTGTATCACAGGTAATAACCGAGCGAACTTTAACTTCATCGATAGAGTTTTCTTCTAACAAGTCACACATTTTCTCATCAAGTAATGTGTTTCTTGGAAGCAACTCTTCTTCACTGCCAGGCTTCATTACCGGCTCGCAAAGTACTCGACCCAGTACGCGCTCACGCAGTGGCTCTACTACGTCCCCGCCTTCAATCAGCGGCTTCATGTAAAGACCTTCGTAGGTGCCACAGTCTTCTTCCATGATCACAACGTCTTGTGATACGTCAACCAGACGACGAGTCAGATAACCTGAGTTCGCTGTCTTCAGTGCGGTATCGGCCAAACCTTTACGAGCACCGTGCGTCGAGATGAAGTACTGAAGTACGTTCAGACCTTCACGGAAGTTAGCAACGATTGGCGTTTCGATGATTGAGCCATCTGGCTTAGCCATCAAACCACGCATACCGGCCAGCTGACGAATCTGTGCGGGGCTACCACGAGCGCCTGAATCTGCCATCATAAAGACCGAGTTGAATGACGCTTGCTCTTCGTCTTCACCGTCTTTATTTTTAACGATTTCCTTCGACAGATTATCCATCATAGCTTTCGAGACTTTCTCGTTAGCGGTTGACCAAATATCGATAACTTTGTTGTATTTCTCACCAGCGGTTACCAGGCCTGATTCGAACTGTTCCTGAATTTCAGCAACTTCATCTTCTGCTGCAGAAACAATTTCTTTCTTCGCTTCAGGGATAACCATGTCGTTGATACCGACAGATGCACCTGAAACCATTGCGTAATGGAAACCGGTATACATAATTTGGTCAGCAAAAATAACCGTGTCTTTCAAACCAAGATCACGGTATGCGGTATTCAGCATACGACCAATTGGCTTTTTACCCATAGCTTGGTTGATCAGTTCAAAAGAAAGACCTTCCGGCATAATCAGTGACAAAATGGCACGCCCACAGGTGGTATCGCGCAATTCTGTTTTCGTTGTACGGTTACCGTCTTCATCAATGGTGGTATCGGTGATACGCACTTTAACGCGACTGTGTAACTCGACTTGACCCGTACGATAGGCTTTTTCAACCTCGTTCGGATCTTTGAAAATCATGCCTTCGCCTTTACCGTTGATTTTTTCTTTGGTCATGTAATAAAGACCAAGTACAACGTCCTGCGAAGGAACAATGATTGGATCGCCACTTGCTGGTGACAGTACGTTATTGGTAGACATCATCAACGCACGTGCTTCTAACTGCGCTTCTAGCGTCAGTGGCAAGTGCACAGCCATTTGGTCACCGTCAAAGTCGGCGTTATAAGCCGCACAGACCAATGGATGCAATTGAATCGCTTTACCTTCAATCAGTACCGGTTCAAACGCCTGAATACCCAAACGGTGAAGTGTGGGTGCACGGTTAAGCAGTACAGGGTGTTCTTTGATGACTTCATCAAGTACGTCCCAAACTTCTGCTGTTTCGCGCTCAACCATTTTCTTCGCTGCTTTAATGGTTGTCGCTAAACCACGACGCTCTAATTTACCGTAGATGAACGGCTTGAACAGTTCCAGAGCCATCTTCTTAGGTAAACCACACTGGTGCAGGCGTAGCTTAGGGCCAACGGTAATGACCGAGCGGCCTGAGTAGTCAACACGTTTACCCAGCAAGTTCTGACGGAAACGACCTTGTTTACCTTTGATCATGTCTGCCAGAGATTTCAAAGGACGCTTGTTAGAACCGGTAATAGCACGACCACGACGACCGTTATCTAACAACGCATCAACGGCTTCCTGAAGCATACGTTTTTCGTTGCGCACAATAATATCTGGTGCAGCAAGGTCTAACAGGCGCTTCAAGCGGTTGTTACGGTTAATTACACGGCGGTACAAGTCGTTAAGATCCGATGTCGCAAAACGACCGCCATCCAAAGGTACCAACGGACGTAAGTCTGGTGGCAGAATTGGAAGCACTTTTAAGATCATCCATTCTGGTTTGTTGTTGGATACCTGGAATGCTTCAAGTAGCTTCAGTCGTTTGCTAATTTTCTTACGTTTAGTTTCTGAGTTTGTCTCAGGTAACTCTTCACGCAGTTTTTGTACGTCACCGTCGATGTCTACAGCGCGCAACAGATCCAGAACGGCTTCTGCACCCATTTTCGCGTCAAATTCATCACCGTGCTCTTCAAGCGCGTCTAAATATTCGTCCTCTGTCAGGATTTGACCCTGCTCAAGAGACGTTAAACCGCCTTCAGTAACAACGTAAGACTCGAAATATAGTACACGTTCGATATCACGCAGCGTCATATCCAGCATTAAGCCAATGCGCGACGGCAATGATTTAAGGAACCAGATGTGTGCAACTGGGCTTGCCAGTTCAATGTGACCCATACGTTCACGGCGCACTTTGGTCAAGGTGACTTCTACGCCACACTTTTCACAAATAACACCACGATGCTTCAAGCGCTTGTATTTACCACACAAGCACTCGTAGTCTTTTACCGGACCGAAAATACGAGCACAGAACAAACCGTCGCGTTCCGGCTTAAAGGTACGGTAATTAATAGTTTCAGGTTTTTTCACCTCACCATATGACCAACTACGGATCATATCTGGAGACGAAAGAGCGATGCGAATACCATCAAACTCTTCTGCCTGATTCGTCGGCTTTAAAAGCTTCAGCAAGTCTTTCACGATTTATCTCCTGTCGGAGTTCAACCTACGGGGAGCAAAAGCACTCCCCCAATTTATTCCAGCAACAGCGTCTTAGTTCTGTTCTAGCTCGATATTGATGCCCAGCGAGCGGATTTCTTTCAACAATACGTTGAAGGATTCCGGAATTCCCGCTTCCATCTGCAAGTTGTTGTCGACAATGTTTTTGTACATCTTCGTACGACCGTTCACGTCATCCGACTTCACTGTTAACATTTCTTGCAAGGTATAAGCCGCACCATAAGCTTCCAATGCCCAGACTTCCATCTCACCGAAGCGCTGACCACCGAACTGAGCTTTACCGCCCAGTGGCTGTTGAGTAACCAAGCTGTACGAGCCAGTTGAACGTGCGTGCATCTTATCGTCGACCAAGTGATTCAGTTTGAGCATGTACATGTAACCAACGGTTACATCGCGTTCAAACTTATCACCTGTGCGACCGTCAAATAACCGAATCTGACCAGATTCAGGTAAGTCTGCCAGCTTCAACAGTGCCTTAATTTCTTCTTCCACTGCACCATCAAACACTGGTGTCGCAGTAGGCAAACCGGCTTTCAAGTTACCGGCCAGGCGCATCACTTCGTCGTCAGAAAACTCGCTAATATCAACTTTCTGACGGCTTTCGCCCAAGTCATATACCTGCTGTAAGAAGTCGCGTAACTCAGAGATAGCACGTTGCTGTTTAAGCATTTTTTCAATCTTGCTACCGATACCGCGAGCCGCCATACCTAAGTGTGTTTCCAGAACCTGACCGATGTTCATCCGCGAAGGTACACCCAGCGGGTTCAACACGATATCAACCGGATTTCCTTCATCATCGTGTGGCATATCTTCCACAGGAATGATGGTTGAGATGACACCTTTGTTACCGTGACGGCCAGCCAGTTTATCACCAGGCTGAATGCTACGACGTACTGCTAAGTAAACCTTAACAATTTTCAGAACACCCGGTGCTAAATCGTCGCCTTGAGTGATCTTACGGCGCTTAGTCTCAAACTTGGTATCGAAATCATCACGAATTTGCTGGTACTGTTCAGCAATTTGCTCTAATTGAGCTTGTGCGTCTTCGCTGCCTAAGTCCTGAGTCAGCCAGCTTGTACGGTCCACACTTGCCAGCTTGGCTTCATCAAAGCCGTTACTTAGCAACAGGTTACGAGCACGGTTGTAAATACCTTCTTCAAGAATCTTGAATTCTTCTGTCAGGTCTTTCTTAACCTTAGCCAGCTGCATTTCTTCAATCGCTACCGCGCGCTTATCTTTTTCCACGCCGTCACGAGTGAATACTTGTACGTCAATAACCGTACCGTTAACACCATTTGGTACACGTAGAGAGCTGTCTTTCACATCAGACGCTTTCTCACCGAAGATAGCTCGCAAGAGTTTCTCTTCTGGCGTTAGCTGCGTTTCACCTTTAGGCGTAACTTTACCAACCAGAATATCGCCGCCGTTAACTTCCGCACCAACATAAACAACACCGGATTCGTCCAATTTGCCTAATGCAGACTCACCAACGTTTGGAATATCAGAGCTAATTTCCTCGGCACCTAACTTGGTATCGCGGGCAACACAGTTTAATTCTTGAATATGGATGGTTGTCATCCGATCTTCTTGCGCTACGCGCTCAGAAATCAGAATCGAATCCTCGAAGTTATAACCATTCCAAGGCATGAAGGCCACGCGCATGTTCTGACCCAGTGCTAGTTCACCTAAGTCAGTTGACGGACCGTCAGCTAAAACGTCACCGCGAGTCACAGGTTCACCTGGATTCACAGTCGGTTTCTGGTTAATACAAGTGTTCTGGTTAGAACGTGTGTATTTGGTCAGGTTATAAATGTCGATGCCCGCTTCGCCCGGAACCATCTCTTCTTCGTTAACCTTAACAACGATACGACTGGCATCTACGTAGTCGACCACACCGCCACGCTTAGCAACAACGGTAACACCCGAGTCAACTGCGATTGTGCGTTCGATACCCGTACCAACTAACGGCTTATCAGCACGTAAAGTCGGTACAGCCTGACGTTGCATGTTCGAGCCCATCAAGGCTCGGTTAGCATCATCGTGTTCCAGGAACGGAATCATGCTTGCTGCAATAGAAACGATCTGCTGTGGGGCAACATCCATGTACTGGACTTGCTCTTTACTCATCAGCGTAAATTCGTTTTTATGACGGCATGGCACTAAATCTTCTGTCAATTCGCCTTTGTCGTTCAGCCCTACGTTCGCCTGAGCGATAACATAGTTGCCTTCTTCAATAGCCGACAAGTAGTTAACATCGTCTGTTACAACACCATTCTCAATGCGACGATACGGCGTCTCTAAAAAGCCATATTCGTTTGTACGCGAGAACGTAGACAGCGAGTTAATCAGACCGATGTTCGGGCCTTCCGGCGTTTCGATTGGACACAAACGACCATAGTGCGTTGGGTGTACGTCACGAACTTCGAAGCCTGCACGTTCCCGAGTCAAACCACCCGGACCTAACGCAGAGATACGACGTTTGTGCGTCACTTCTGACAATGGGTTGTTTTGATCCATGAATTGCGACAGCTGGCTTGAGCCAAAGAACTCTTTAACCGCGGCACTAATTGGCTTCGCGTTGATAAGATCTTGAGGCATGGTGTTATCTAAATCACCTAGCGACAAGCGTTCTTTTACTGCACGTTCTACACGTACCAAACCAACACGGAATTGGTTTTCTGCCATTTCACCGACAGAACGGATACGGCGGTTACCCAAGTGATCAATGTCATCAACTTCATCTAAACCATTACGGATTTCGATGAGTTTTTTCATGACATCAACGATGTCTTCTCTGGATAACGTATTATCACCACTTAAGTCATCACGACCTAAACGACGATTAAACTTCATGCGACCGACTGTTGATAAATCGTAGCGTTCTTCGCTGAAGAACAGGTTATCAAACAGAGTTTCTGCAGCTTCACGCGTTGGCGGCTCGCCAGGACGCATCATGCGATAGATTTCAACTAACGCTTCTAAGCGGTTGTTACTTGAATCTACGCGCAACGTTTCGCTCATGTATGGACCATGGTCCAAATCATTTACGAACAGTGTTTCAATTTTCTTAATACCCGCTTCGCTAAGCTCAGCAATAAGCTCAAGCGTCAGCACATCGTTAGCATGGCCAACAACTTCGCCGGTTTTCTTGTCCGCATAGTCTTTCGCTAATACTTTTCCGACCATGTATTCAGCCGGCACTTCCATTTCTTTAATGCCCAATTGTTCCAACTGGCGAATATGGCGTGCGGTAATACGACGGCCTTTTTCGACCAAGACTTCGCCTTCAGCACCTTTAATGTCAAACTTGGCGGTTTCGCCACGCAGACGCTCAGGCACTAACTGCATCTTCACCTTAGTTTTAAGGATCTCGAAGTACGTAGTGTCGAAGAACATATCGAGGATTTCTTCAGTGCTGTATTCCAGTGCACGAAGAATAATAGACGCCGGTAATTTACGACGACGGTCGATACGTACAAAAACGTTGTCTTTAGGATCAAATTCAAAATCCAACCAAGAGCCACGGTAAGGAATAACACGCGCGTTATACAGGACTTTACCTGACGAGTGAGATTTACCTTTATCGTGATCAAAGAACACACCAGGTGAGCGGTGGAGCTGAGAAACGATAACTCGCTCTGTGCCATTGATAACGAAGGTTCCGTTTTCTGTCATTAACGGAATTTCGCCCATGTACACTTCTTGTTCTTTAATGTCTTTAACTGTACCGGCAGCTGCTTCTTTATCAAACAGCACCAGACGCAGTTTCACACGCAATGGTGCTGAGTAGGTAATGCCACGGATTTGACATTCTTCAACGTCAAACGCCGGTTCACCCATGTGATAACTGACGTACTGCAGTTCCGCATTACCAGAATAGCTGGCAATAGGAAAAACCGAACGAAAAGCCGCTTCCAGACCATTATTGGCTTCTGGATCGACTTCAATAAATTTCTTAAATGAATCAAGCTGCATAGACAGCAAATAAGGAACTTCTAAGACCTGAGGTCGTTTACCGAAATCCTTACGAATACGTTTTTTTTCAGAGTAGGAGTACGCCATGGGGTTCCTCAGCTAGCTGATTGATGACCCTAACCAACGAGTGGTTCGATGGTTAAAAACAGATTAATCTTTTATCTGTCGATCCCGTTGTTATCTTTATTTCGCTAATCTGTATCCAACGTCGGGCAAAATGATACAAGCGATACAGCGCAAAAAGGCTGGTGGTTATTTAACCACCAGCCCAAGGCCTAAAAGGCCATATGTCGTACAAAAGTGAATTTACTTAACTTCAACTTCCGCACCAGCTTCTTCAAGCTGCTTTTTCAGCTCTTCAGCTTCGTCTTTGCTTACACCTTCTTTAACTGCTACTGGTGCAGACTCAACCATAGCTTTAGCTTCTTTTAAGCCAAGGCCAGTTGCGCCGCGAACAGCTTTGATAGCGGAAACTTTGTTTGCGCCAGCTGCTTTCAGTACTACGTCAAATTCAGTTTGTTCTTCAGCTGCTTCGCCTGCGCCTGCTGCTGGACCAGCAGCTACTGCTACTGCTGCAGAAGCGTCAACGCCGAATTTTTCTTCAGCTGCTTCGATCAGTTCAACCAGTTCCATTACTGGCATTTCAGCGATCGCGTTTAAGATGTCGTCTTTAGTCAGAGCCATTACTCTAAACTCCTGGGTTTATAATTACAAAAAAATGGTTAAAAAACCAACGTATTATTTAGCGTCTTTAATTGCTGCCAACGTTCTAACGAACTTGCTAGGTACTTCGTTAACTGTTTTAACGAATTTGCTAACCGGTTCTTTGAAGGTGGCGAGCAATTTAGCCAATGCTTCGTCACGAGTCGGAAGTGATGCAACTGCGTCCAATTTTTCTGGACCCATAATGCCATTACCGATTGACAGAGCTGTCACTTGCAAGTTCTTGTTTTCTTTTGAGAAGTCTTTGAACAAACGAGCTGATGTGCCCGGAGCGTCCATTGAAAACCCATAAACAAGAGGTCCTTTAAGTGCATCGCCCATGTCTTCAAACTGAGTGCCTTCAAAAGCGCGTTTTGCTAGCGTATTTCGTACAACTTTAACGAAAATACCCTGCTCGCGAGCTTTTTTGCGCAGCGCAGTCATATCGGCTACTTCGATGCCTCGATATTCAGCAACGGTGACGGCTAGCGCATTTGAAGCAACGTCGTTAACTTCCTTAACGATGGCTTTCTTTCCGGCTAAACCAATTGCCACTGATATCACCTCGTTTTCAATTTGGGACCGAAGTCCCTCGTTACAATTAGGTGGGATAAAACCCACCGCGTTGTCACGGTGATTCTCTACCCAGAGAGCCTGAGTCGGATATCACCATCTGCGTAGGAAATTAAGTGCCACTACCCAATATTCCGGAATACTCGCGGTACACCTACGGTCTTGGACGGGAGCCTTGCTTTGTTGCGACTTAGCAACGCCGCGGCAGCTCCAACCCATAAACCATTACATTAACCTAACTGAAGCGAATTAAACCGCTGCTACAGTCGCCTGGTCAATGCTTACACCAGCGCCCATCGTTGTAGACAAGCTGATGCGTTTTAAGTAAACACCTTTAGCTGATGAAGGCTTCGCTTTCTTAAGAGCGCCCAACAAGGCTTCAAGGTTTTCTTTCAATTTGTCGTTATCGAAATCAACACGGCCTATTGTCGCATGAACAATACCGTTTTTGTCGTTGCGATAGCGAACCTGACCCGCTTTAGCATTTTTAACCGCTGTTGCTACGTCAGGTGTTACAGTACCTGTTTTCGGGTTAGGCATCAGGCCGCGTGGACCTAAGATTTGACCTAATTGACCGACAACACGCATTGCGTCAGGCGAAGCCACGACTACGTCGAAGTTCATCTCGCCTTTCTTAACTTGCTCTGCCAGATCTTCCATACCAACGATGTCAGCACCGGCTTCTTTCGCTTTCTCTGCATTGTCACCTGAAGTGAATACAGCGACGCGAACGTCACGACCAGTACCGTTTGGTAGTACAGTAGCACCACGAACGTTTTGGTCAGATTTACGAGCATCGATGCCTAAGTTTACAGCGACATCAACACTTTCAGTGAATTTTGCTGTTGCTAACTCTTTTAACAGAGTGATAGCTTCATTCACATCGTAATCACGGGCTTCAACTTTCTCTGCGATCATACGAGCGCGTTTTGTTAATTTAGCCATTGATTAGCCCTCCACGTTCAAGCCCATCGCACGAGCAGAGCCGGCGATAGTGCGTACAGCTGCGTCCATGTCGGCAGCAGTCAAGTCAGGTTCTTTAGTCTTAGCAATTTCTTCTAATTGCGCGCGAGTTACCGTACCAACTTTCTTGGTATTTGGCTCGCCTGAACCACTTTTGATACCAGCCGCTTTCTTCAATAAGAAAGACGCAGGAGGTGTTTTAGTAATAAATGTGAATGAACGGTCTTCGAATACTGTGATTTCAACAGGAACCGGCGCACCTTTTTCCAGGCTATCGGTTTGCGCGTTGAACGCTTTACAGAATTCCATGATGTTCACACCGTGCTGACCCAATGCAGGACCAACTGGCGGTGACGGGTTAGCTGAACCAGCAGCTACCTGTAATTTGATAATGGCCGATACTTTCTTCGCCATGGTAATTACCTCTGTTGTGGGTTTAACGCCTCGTAACTTTTCAGAGGAAAGTTACTCTAACGGCTTCCCGTTAAAAAAGGACGCGAATTATAAGTGACTTCGCGCCATAGATCAATCATTGTCTTGCTGCTTTTTTGATCAAGCTTTTTCTATCTGACCAAACTCAAGCTCAACTGGCGTTGCGCGGCCAAAGATTGAAACAGAAACCGTTACACGGCTTTTCTCGTAATCAACCTCTTCAACCGTACCGTTAAAGTCAGCAAAAGGTCCATCGTTTACGCGAACCACTTCTCCTGGCTCAAACAAGGTCTTAGGCTTAGGCTTGTCTGCAGAATCTTGTAAGCGATCCAGAATGGCGTCCGCTTCTTTCTTTGAGATAGGAGTTGGACGATCACTGCTGCCACCAATAAAACCAAGTACGCGAGGCACACTTTTAATCAAGTGCCAGGCATCTTCGTCCATGTCCATTTCGACCAAAACGTAGCCAGGGAAGAATTTACGCTCGCTTTTGCGACGAACGCCACCGCGCATTTCAACCACTTCTTCTTTCGGTACAAGAATTTCGCCGAATTTGTCTTCCATACCATGCATTTTGATATGTTCTTTCAAAGACTCGGCAACACGCGCCTCATAACCGGAAAAAGCTTGTACGACGTACCAACGTTTCTTATCGCTCATGGTTAAATCTCCAATCCGGTTAAGAAGCCAACCACACGAACCAGGATACCATCAAGGCCCCAAAGAATAAGTGCAACAATAACAGTGGCAACAATAACTATAAGCGTGGTCTGAGTTGCTTCCTGACGCGATGGCCAAACAACCTTTCTTACTTCGGTCCGGCTTTCCTTAGCAAACGACAGGAAGGCTCTTCCTTTAGTCGTCGTGCTAGCAAAGAAACCAGCTAAGGCCACTAAGACAACCACAGCAATAGCGCGATATAAAACCGACACTTCTTCTGTGTAATAGTGATTACCGCCAATAGCAACAACTAAAAGGGCGATTGCGATTATCCATTTCAAACTGTTCAACGAACTGCTCTGCGTCTCGTTATTTGCGCTCATTCTTTAATCCTAGTTGCGACCGGTCTTCGCTTTGAATCAATAAAATCTGGCAGGGGCGGAGGGATTCGAACCCCCAACCGTCGGTTTTGGAGACCGCTGTTCTACCAATTGGAACTACGCCCCTAAATTTGCCTACCCTACAATTGGTGCAGGATTGGACGCGGTATTATACCTATTATGGTTTTTGACGCAAGCCTAGCCGACGCGCATGTCGGCTTTTACAGGCATAAAAAAGCCCGACCAAAGCCGGGCTCTTAAAATCAACAGGACAGCATTAGTCCATGATTTTTGATACGACGCCTGCACCTACGGTACGGCCACCCTCACGGATAGCGAAACGCAGACCTTCGTCCATTGCGATTGGAGCAATCAGCTCTACAACAAACTTCAGGTTATCACCAGGCATAACCATTTCTACGCCTTCCGGCAATTCTACTGCACCAGTTACGTCCGTTGTACGGAAGTAAAACTGTGGACGGTAGCCTTTAAAGAATGGCGTATGACGGCCACCTTCGTCTTTGCTCAGTACGTAAACTTCTGCTTCGAACTTAGTATGCGGAGTGATGGTACCTGGCTTCGCCAATACCTGACCACGCTCTACTTCGTCACGCTTCGTACCACGCAACAACGCACCGATGTTCTCACCTGCACGACCTTCGTCAAGCAGCTTACGGAACATTTCAACACCCGTTACTGTCGTCTTAGTGGTGTCTTTCATACCAACGATTTCACACTCGTCGCCTGTACGCACGATTCCGCGCTCTACACGACCAGTAACAACTGTACCACGACCTGAAATCGAGAATACGTCTTCGATTGGCATGATGAACGGCTTGTCGATGTCACGCTCTGGCTCTGGGATGTATGAATCCAGGGCATCCGCTAATTCAACAATTTTCTTGCTGAACTCTTCGTCGCCTTCCAGCGCTTTAAGTGCTGAGCCCTGAATAACTGGCAAATCGTCGCCCGGGAAGTCATATTCTGACAACAGTTCACGAACTTCCATTTCTACCAGCTCTAACAGCTCTTCATCGTCTACCATGTCACATTTGTTCATGAATACAACGATGTAAGGTACGCCTACCTGACGTGAAAGCAGAATGTGCTCACGAGTCTGTGGCATTGGGCCGTCTGTTGCCGCTACTACTAAGATTGCGCCGTCCATCTGCGCTGCACCGGTGATCATGTTTTTAACATAGTCAGCGTGCCCTGGGCAGTCTACGTGAGCGTAGTGGCGAGTTGGCGTGTCATATTCAACGTGTGACGTTGAAATCGTAATACCACGCTCTTTCTCTTCTGGCGCGTTATCGATGGCTGCGAAGTCTTTCGCCGCACCACCATAAACTTTTGCCAAAACTGTTGTAATAGCAGCAGTCAGTGTAGTTTTACCGTGGTCAACGTGACCAATGGTGCCGACGTTTACGTGCGGCTTCGAACGTTCAAATTTTTCTTTAGACATTGCAGCCTCTCTAACAAAATTCTTTCGGTGTGTTACCTAAGCTAAAAAGCAAGACCGAGGTTTATTAGGGGCCTAAAGTGAAATGGTGCTGATAGGCGGATTCGAACCGCCGACCTCACCCTTACCAAGGGTGCGCTCTACCAACTGAGCTATATCAGCACTAACGGAATTTGGAGCGGGTGGCGGGAATCGAACCCGCGTCATCAGCTTGGAAGGCTGAGGTAATAGCCACTATACGACACCCGCAAATTCACAATTTTGTGAGGCCACCTCAAAACCAAGGAAATTGCGTGGTGGAGGGGGCAGGATTCGAACCTGCGAAGGCTGAGCCGTCAGATTTACAGTCTGATCCCTTTGGCCACTCGGGAACCCCTCCCGCATTTTGCAATTTGAATTGGTGCCGGCAGAGAGAGTCGAACTCCCGACCTACTGATTACAAGTCAGTTGCTCTACCAGCTGAGCTATGCCGGCACCCCGGTTAGGTGGAGCGCATTCTATGGTACTAAATTTGATAGTGCAATAGATGCGTGCAAATTTTTTGATTTTTTTGTTCTGACTGGTCAGTTTTTATCTACATTGAATGAAAACTGACCGTCTTTTAGTAACATATACTATAGTCGTTTACTTTCCAAACGGGTGTCGTAAAACGATGGTTTCTTTGCGATCAGGGCCGGTTGAAATGATATCGACCGGAACACCTGTTAACGCTTCAATACGGGCAATGTAAGCCAGTGCTTCAGGTGGTAATTCGTTGTGCTGTGTTACGCCCACTGTGCTTTGTTGCCAGCCAGGCATGCTCTCGTAAATAGGTTCGACGACTTCATAGTCTTCAGCGGATAGCGGAGGGTGATCGGTAACACTTCCGTCAGCAAGCTGATAGCCAGTACAAATCTTCAATTCTTCAAGCCCGTCTAATACATCTAACTTAGTTAAGCAGAAGCCGCTGATAGAGTTAATTTGTACTGCACGACGCATAGCAACAGCATCTATCCAACCAGTACGACGCTTGCGCCCCGTTGTTGCACCAAATTCATGGCCTTTTTCACCTAAGTGCTGCCCCACTTCGCAATCAAGCTCAGTTGGGAAGGGCCCACTGCCGACACGAGTGGTATAGGCTTTTACAATACCTAGTACGTAGTCAATATAACGAGGACCAAAACCAGCACCAGTTGCAACACCACCGGCCGTCGTATTGGAAGAGGTAACATAGGGGTAAGTACCGTGATCAATATCCAGTAAAGTGCCCTGTGCACCCTCAAACATTATTGATTCGTCATTTTTACGCGCCTTATCGAGCAACGCTGGCACATCGGCTACCATTGGTTTCAATACTTCAGCAAATTCTTCGCATTGCTTCAGAACAGTTTCAAAGTCAATCGCATCGGCTTTGTAGTATTCAACCAAAGAAAAATTGTGGTAATCGACCAGTTCTTTTAACTTTTCACCGAAGCGTTTCATATCGAAGAGATCGCCAACGCGCAGACCACGACGGGCAACTTTATCTTCATACGCAGGACCAATACCACGCCCGGTTGTCCCAATCGCCTCTTTACCTCGGGCACGCTCACGCGCCTGATCAAGAGCAATATGGAATGGTAAAATTAGAGGGCAGGCTTTGCTAATTCGAAGACGGTCAGCAACAGGAACATTACGTGCTTCCAACATGGCCATTTCTTCCATCAGCGCTTCAGGTGACAAGACGACACCGTTGCCAATAACGCACTGAACGTTGGTACGTAGAATACCTGAAGGAATTAAATGCAGAACGGTCTTTTCACCGTCAATAACCAATGTGTGTCCAGCGTTATGTCCGCCCTGATACCGCACAACCATTGTGGCTTTATCGGTTAACAGGTCGACAATTTTACCTTTGCCTTCATCACCCCATTGGGTGCCTAGAATTACAACGTTCTGACTCATGATTGCCCCGCGTAAAAAAAATCGGAGCGATCTTACCTTTTATCGGAGGGTTTGTACATCGGAGGAGAGCGCCTGATGATCACATCAGACGCTCATTCTTGATTACTCTTCAGATTTTCCCATCATATTTTGCAAATAACGGAAGAAGTCACTGTTCGCATCCAGCACTAACATGTCATTACCAGTACCGAATGAGCTGCTGTAAGCTTCCATGCTGCGAATAAAGGCAAAGAACTCAGCATCTTTTTGATACGCCTCAGCATAAATTCTCGCTGCTTCCGCATCACCTTCACCACGCAGTTCACGTGACTGACGCTTGGCATCAGCAAGCATTACCGTGACTCGTGCGTCAACATCAGCACGAATAAACTCAGCCTGCTCACGACCTTCTGAACGGTGCTCTGTCGCTACCGCATTACGCTCTGCACGCATACGCTGATAAATAGACTGACTGACTTCGTTCGGTAGGTTAATTTGCATAACGCGAACATCCAGCACTTCAACACCTAAGTCAGAAGCACTTTCTGAGCCCTGAATCAGAGCTTCACGCATTAACTCATCACGCTCACCAGAGACGATGTCTGAAATAGTACGGTTACCAAACTCACTGCGTAAGCCACTGTTAATACGACGTGTCAGCAGTGCCTCAGCCTGGAGATAGTTACCGCCATTAGTGCTCAGGTAAAAGGTCGAGAAGTCATTAATACGCCACATGACATAGGTATCAACAATCAAATCTTTCTTTTCACTTGTTACAAAGCGATCAGGATCTCCGTCCAGCGTCTGTAAACGCGCATCAAGCTTTTTAACCTGCTCAATAAAAGGAATTTTAAGATGCAGGCCTGGTTCGAAAACCATGGCTTCGCCCGTCTGAGCGTTACGTTCGACTTTACCGAATTGGATTAAGATGGCACGTTCGCCCTCTTTAACCACATAAACGGAGGACAGACCCAGAACGACCAGGACCACAACAATAATTGCGATTAGGTTTTTCATTAGTTTCGACCTCCGCTACGGTTACTGCTGCGCGTATTTTGTGACTCTGAACCACTGTTTGAAGAGCCTCCTGAAACATTTTCAGAAACACGCGCCGGAGAGAATGTATTCGTATTTCGACCTTGCTTTTCCAGAAGCTTTTCAAGCGGTAAATACATCATGTTATTACCACCTTCAACGTCAACCAATACTTTAGGCGTTTTCGCGTAAAGATCTTGTAACGTATCTAAGTAAATACGCTCACGAGTGACTTCTGGCGCATTTTGATATTGAGGTAATAGCTCTTCAAAACGAGCAACCTCACCCTGAGCTTCCAGGATAATTTGTTCACGGTACGCCTGTGCTTCCTGCAACATACGACGTACCTGACCACGTGCCAATGGCTCTACTTCACGAGCATAAGCCTCAGCTTCACGGATGAAGCGCTCTTCATCTTCCTGTGCTGAGATGGCATCATCAAATGCGTCTTTAACCGCTTCCGGCGGACGAGCTGGCAGTAAGTTAATATCGACGATCTGTAAACCAACGGTGTACGGATTCATCGTTTTTTCCAGCATTTCCAGCGTGTTGGCTCTGACCTCTTCACGGCCACGGGTCAAAACTTCGTCCATGGTTGTGTGACCAACCACATAACGCAACGCGCTATCGGTCGCTCTGGATAATACCCCATCAGCGTCTTCAACATTAAATAGGTAAGAACGTGGATCAACCACACGATACTGAACATCAAGTTCAACACGCACCACGTTTTCGTCCTGAGTCAGCATATAACCGTCGGTCTTATCTGAGCGAATGTTGTTTACGTCAACATGTTCTACCGAGTCAATAAATACTGGGCGCCAGTGAAGTCCCGACTCAACCAGTGAATGGAATTGACCGAAACGCAATACAACGCCACGATCGGCTTCTTTTACTGTGTAGAAGCCAGCGATAAACCATACGATTAACGCAATGATTGCGATAATGCCGATACCTTTACTCGGGATGCCTGAACTGCCGCCCGAGCCGCCGCCTTTCTTGCCACCAAAACCGAATTTGGAAAACAGTTTACGAACTGCTTCATCGAGATCAGGTGGCCCCTGATCCCGGCCACCTTGATTTTTCCATGGGTCACGGTCGTTGTTATTACCGTTTCCCGGTTGATTCCAAGCCATTGAGTGCTCCAAGTTTTTAATAAAACTGTTGCTAATAATTTTTATTCAGGGATGACTAAGTCATCCAGTTGATTGCCGTAGGCCTTATGTAAACGCTGCCAGTCTACCGATGACATTCGCACTTGCAATGCAAGTTCGCCATTTTCGTTAACATCTTCCGATGTTACGCAATTCCAACGGTATAATGTACCACGTAATTTACCCATTGAGTGTGGGATTTTAAGGGACAGCTCGACCATCTGTGGGCCAAGTATCTGCCGCAAAGCTTCCAACACATGCTCAATACCAAGTCCTTGTTGCGCTGAAACCCATACTCTTATTGGTTTCTGGTTATCATCATAATCAATTCTGGGTTCGGCACCGTCTACTTGATCTATTTTATTACAAATAATTAACTGAGGCACATCACCCGCATCAATTTCTTCTAAAACCTCGGCAACCTGATCCATATTATTTTGCTGGTGTTCGTCGCTGACATCAACCACATGCAACAATAAGTCCGCTTCCTGGGTTTCTTGCAACGTAGCTTTGAATGCAGCAACTAAGTCATGCGGTAAGTGACGAATAAAACCAACGGTATCGGCTAAAATCACGTCTCCGATATCTTCTACGGCAAGTTTTCGGAGGGTTGGGTCAAGCGTTGCAAATAGCTGATCCGCCGCATAAACGCCAGCTTCCGTCAGGCGATTAAACAATGTCGACTTACCGGCGTTGGTATAACCCACCAGCGATACCGTCGGAATATCTGCTTTCTTACGTGCCCGGCGGCCCTGTTCCCGCTGTTTTTGTACTTTTTCCAGACGCTTTAAAATGTTTTTAATACGCCCGCGAATTAGGCGTCTGTCGGTTTCAAGCTGGGTTTCACCCGGCCCACGTAAACCAATACCGCCTTTTTGTCTTTCAAGGTGAGTCCAGCCTCGTACCAGCCGGGTCGATATATGACGCAATTGAGCAAGCTCAACTTGTAGCTTACCCTCGTGAGTACGCGCACGCTGTGCGAAAATATCGAGAATAAGACCCGTGCGATCTAAAACCCGGCATTTACAAACAGCCTCCAGGTTTCGTTCCTGGGTTGGTGACAAGGCGTGATTAAAAATAACAATGTTGGCGTCTAACAGTTTGACCTGTTCGGCAATTTCTTCCGCCTTACCGCTACCAACAAAATATCGGGGAGTTGGGGAGCTACGACTGGATGTCATCACTCCCATAGTTTTCACGCCCGAAGAATCAGCTAAGAGTTGTAATTCAGAGAGATCTTCTCGGTCAACTTCTGCGGGTAAATCCACATGAACCAATATTGCGTAGTCGCCACCTTCATACCTATCGAACAAGTTGTTCAGACCTCTCTTTCATTATTAATCTTCTAACTCAGCCATATCTTCTGCGGCTTGCTGCGGCAAATAATTTTGTGGGATACGCGCAGGCACAACCGTTGAGATTGCGTGCTTGTACACCATTTGGCTAACCGTATTTTTTAATAAGACAACGAATTGATCAAAAGACTCAATTTGCCCTTGTAATTTAATGCCATTAACTAAGTATATAGATACTGGTATGCGCTCACGACGTAACGCATTTAAGAATGGGTCTTGTAAAGTTTGCCCCTTAGCCATCTTGGATTCCTTTTTATCGTTATTAATATCCAATGTGTAAATAGTAAGCCACAGGACTGCCAATTTGCAGTCACCTGTAAAGACACACTAGACCAGTAAAGAATTTTTGCAATAAGAAAAACGTTAAGAATTACTCATTTAGTCAGGAATTGGATCTGCGGGCTTAAACCTCGTATTTCAATCCTGACTCTCAAATTTCTTTGCTGGCTGCTGTATTACCCTCAGTACTTTGGCTTCCATCTCGGTATCGCCAGTCGTCAGCCAATGAACACCGGGCCAGCCTCGTAGCCATGTCATTTGGCGTTTTGCCAACTGCCGTGTTGCTATAATGCCGCGATCGCGCATTTCATCATAGCTGAGTTCACCTGCAAGGTACTGCCACATTTGTCGATAACCCACACTGCGTATAGACGGAAGATCCGGATGCAGATCATCGCGGTCAAACAGCTTTTTCACTTCGTCTTCGAAAGGTTGTGCCAGCATCTGATCAAAACGCTGTTCAATACGCTGGTGTAAAACATGCCGCTCTGCCGGAGCCACCGCAAATTGATAAATAGGTCTTTCCAACTGACCATAACGTTCCTGCGTAAGCTCAGTCAGGCTTTTACCCGCAAGTTTATACACTTCCAGAGCACGAATAATCCGCTGAGGGTCATTTGGGTGAATGCGTGCGGCACTCACCGGATCCACTTCCTGCAGCTGCTTGTGTAACTCAGCTAATCCTTTGTCATGCAAATCAGCCGAAAGCCTTTCGCGTACGCTCGCATCCGACTCAGGTAAGTGCGAGAGCCCTTCCAGCAAGGCTTTGAAATACAGCATGGTGCCGCCAACCAACAACGGTACCTTGCCTCGTTTCTGAATGTCTTCAATTAATGCCAAAGCATCTTTTTGAAAGTCGGCCGCGGAATAGGTTTCAGCCGGGTCACGAATATCCATCAAATGATGAGGAACTTGAGCTTGCTCTTCTGCACTGGGTTTAGCCGTGCCAATATCCATTCCACGGTATATCAGTGCAGAATCCACAGAAATAATTTCGCAGTCCAGATGCTTGCACAAGGCGAGCGACAGAGCCGTTTTGCCCGATGCTGTTGGCCCATAAATCGCAATAACGGCGTCCTTACTGTGCATGGATTTCTCCGGGTAGCGGCAGACTCTGCAGTACATCCGGTGCTTCACAAAGCTGTGAACGCCACTGGATAAGCCAATGTTCAGCTTGAGTGAGGCTGTATGATTCAAGACCCACAAACTGCGCAAGCCAACTTGCCAACGCCTCAGTTTTAGCACCTTCGGTTAATAACTTTAATAACTCGGTAAAACCACTAACGACATTCCCCTGACGCAGCATTTCAGGCATTTGCTCAATAATGACCTGTTCGCGCTGACACTTATACACGACGCCACACTGATTCAACTCCTGTTGCGGCCACTGACTTGCCGGGCCCGGTAAACTCGCTAAATTAACAGCCACAGGTACTAGCAGTGGCTGGCCACTGAGCCCGTCCTGCAGTTGTTGAATCAGCTTTTGAGCAACAAATTTGGTATGCACTTTCGCGAGATTTAGCCAGGCCAGGTTTTGTTCATTTCGAATAAGCGCATAAACACCATTAAAAACCGTAAGAACCCGCCAGTTTTCTTCAGTTTTTACCGCTCTTGGCTCTGCCTGGGGTTGTCCGCTACTGATACTGTTTTGAACTCGGGCAGCATTCGGCAATAGCGAACCTGATGCTTTTCTTTCACCTAAGACACTTCCGCCTGAAGCCCTGCCGGAAGGAAACGAGGTGTGTCCTGACGAGCGTTCGTGTGAACCATAATGATGCTGATGACTCACAGCAGATTGCGAGTTATCTGTTGCAACCAACTGCATCAAGGCTTGTTCAATGCGCGTCAGAATAAAGTCGTGAACCTGCCGCTGGTGATGAAAACGCACTTCGTGTTTGGCCGGATGCACATTCACATCCACCTGCTCTGAGGGCAATTCAAAATAGAGCACAAAAGTAGGGACCCGCTCGTTCGGCAAATACTTTTCATACGCCTGTCGTACTGCATGCGACAACAGCTTGTCCCGCATCATGCGACCGTTTACGAAAAAATACTGAATATCGCCCTGGTGTCGACAATGCTCGGGGGCAACGAGCCACCCAGTTAAATGAAAATCTCCGTCTACCGCATCGATAGTCGAAGCCTGCTCAGCAAAGCCGCCGCCACAAATTTTTGCCAGCCGCTGCAACTGTTGTTTTTCGCTCAGCGCCTGCGGAAACATACGGACTGATTTGCCGTTATGATTCAGTTGAAAACCAACTTCAAAACGACTCAGCGCAATACGCTTTATCACTTCATCAATATGAGTGAATTCAGTTTTTTCGGTACGTAGAAACTTACGTCTTGCCGGCGTGTTAAAAAATAAGTCCTGAATATCAACCGTGGTGCCATCAGGATGAGCCGCCGGCTCAATATTAACCTGCATGTCCCGGCCTTCGGCCCAGGCCTGCCAGGCTTCTTCTTGCTCCGGCGGTTTTGATATTAAACGTAAGCGAGAAACTGAACTAATACTGGCCAAAGCCTCACCACGAAAGCCAAGGCTGCCAATATGTTCCAAATCTTCCAGGCTTTTAATTTTACTGGTGGCATGCCGACTTAACGCCAGCGTCAGTTCTTGCTTAACGATGCCGCAGCCGTTATCACGAATTCTTATTCGCTTGCTGCCGCCCTGCTCTATATCCAGTACTAACTGGGTTGCGCCAGCATCCAGCGCATTTTCGACTAACTCTTTAACCACCGAGGAAGGGCGCTCAACCACTTCACCCGCAGCAATTTGGTTCGCAAGCTCAATGGGTAACTGCTGAATAGCCATCAGCGACTCGGAATCGTCAGCTTTTGGCCAATTTTGAGCGTATTACTGGCCAGACTATTTTCAGATTTAATAGCTTTGACGGTAGTGTTATAACGCTGTGCCAGCACAGACAACGAGTCACCCGACTTCACGGTATAGGTAAAACTACTTTGATTGGCCAAGTAAGTGTTGTCGATTGGATTACTGACAAAATAACGCCGAATACCATTATAAAGCGCTCGCGCCAGTTTTTGCTGATGGGCATTACTGGTCAGTAATTGCTCTTCTCTGGGGTTAGAAATGAACCCGGTTTCCACCAGCAGCGAAGGTTTATCCGGCGATTTTAACACGGCCAGACTAGCTGCCTGTGGAGTGCGCTTATGCATTTTGGTTACTGCTGACATTTCATCAATAATGTGTTTTGCCGCACTGTAGGCACCGGCAATAGAACTGTCCATTGACATGTCCAACAGGGTTTCTGCCAAATACGGTTCGTGTCCATTTTTACTGAGGATGTCCGTTACCCCGCCCAGCAATTCCGATTGTTGTTCGCGGTTTTCCAGCCAACGACCCACTTCAGAATCGGCCCGGCGTTTTGACAGCACCCAGACAGAGCCGCCGTTGGGCTGGGGTGTTCGGAAGGCGTCAGCGTGAATCGAAACAAAGAAATCGGCTTTAGCATCCCAGGCTTTCTGTGGGCGTTCATTAAGGCCTACGTAGTAATCACCGGTACGAATCAAATAAGCCTGCATAGCCGGGTCATCATTAATCAGCTTAGCCAGCGCCCGCGCGATGCGAATAACGACGTGCTTCTCGTAGGTGCCGCGAGGACCAATAGAGCCGGGATCATCACCACCATGACCAGCGTCAATGGCAACGGTTACGCGTCTGTCTTTCAGTTCAGAAACGGACTTTGCCGGTCCGCTACGCTCAATCGACTTACCCGGTAAGTCCACCACTAAGCGATCTTTATACGAGTCGTTGGCCGGAAGGGTAAACAGGTTCGCGTCACTTTTTGAATCCAGTTCAATAACTATGCGAGTGCTACGGGAGTTTTTGGGCGAACTGGTGCGAATTTTATCCACCAACAAAGAGTCTTTACCCAAGTTATTCAAATCCGCTTTTAGCGACGTACTGTTGAAATCAATAACCAGCCGATAAGGCTTTTGCTGATAAAGCGTGAAATAGGAATAGTCCGGTGTATCAGACAGGTCAAACACCACCCGCGTCTTATCCGGAGATGGCCACACCCGTACACTGTCTACACTATTGTCTGCCCATGCCCACAGAGGAACACAAGCAAACAAAAACACCCAAAATCGCTGCATCATAATGTTTTAATTATTCTTTGTCCGGCTTCAGTTAGCGCACTGAAAGTTATTTTACGTCCTTCACCAGCATACTCGATTCGGATCTCTATGTCCGCCCCCGGTAGCCAGCCATAGCCTTTATCAGGCCATTCTATAAAGTTTAGCGTATCTTCGGCAAAATAATCACGAATTCCCATGTACTCAAGCTCTTCCGGATCAGCCAGCCGATATAAATCAAAATGATGAATGCGCCATCCCTGCAGCTGATAAGGCTCTACAAGGGTGTAGGTGGGACTTTTTACCGCGCCACAATGGCCTAAGGCCTGAATAACACCACGACAAAATGCCGTCTTACCGGCACCTAATTCTCCTTTCAGATAGACCACCAAAGGAGCCTGTAAAACTTCTGAAAATTTCTTCGCAAGCGCCAGCGTTTCAGCTTCATTTGCTAATTTACAGTGGTGTACCTCAGTCATCGTCCCTTCCATATCCATTCACCAACCGCCGTATATAGGGCAACAAATCAGAGGCTAAGGTTCCCCGTTCGCCATCTTTTCCTGCTTCTTCGCCAGCCATGGCATGCCATAAAGCCCCTGCAATTAATGCCTGTGCCGGCGCCATTCTTTGCGCTAACAGGCCGCTTATCAACCCCGTTAATAAATCACCCATACCACCCGACGCCATTGCCGGTGAGCCCCTGTCAATCAAGCATCTACCACGATCGGTGACCAGCAGCGAGCCAGCGCCTTTAAGTAAAACTTGAGCACCGTACTTTTCGCGTAGCTGCGTTACCGCTGAAAATCGGTCGGCTTCCACTTCATCAGCTGTCGTTTGCAGTAACCTCGCTGCCTCTCCCGGGTGTGGCGTCAGCAGTAACTTTGACGACCGGGCCGGATAACTTGCCAGTAAATTCAAACCATCGGCGTCTATTACTTTCAATGCATCGGCTTTCATGACTTGTGAAAACACATCATGACTCCAACGGCTTTGCCCTAATCCAGGACCAAGAGCAATCGCCGATGCATCAAGTAACAACGGTTTTAAAGTATCTTCATCCCGAATAGAGTGCACCATAGCTTCAGGCTGAGCCGCCGCAACAATTGCTTGTACATCGGGGTGGCAGGCCACTGAAACTTTCCCGGCACCTGCTCGCAAGGCTGATTTCATAGCCAGTATCACCGCCCCTGACATACCCGGTTGCCCACCCACGATAAGTACATGACCTTGTTCGCCTTTATGAGTGCAGCGCGCCCGGGCCGGTAGCCAATTACCTAACCCTCCGGCATCGACCCGAAACCAGTCGGCTTCATTTTGCTGCTTAAAGGTCTCACCAATACCTAACTCCTCTAAAACAAGTTCACCCGTATGATTCTGGGCCTTACCTGTAAGTAAACCGCGCTTTAGTGCCACCAGACTTACCGTTAGGTGGGCGCGCACGGCAGCACCGGGAACATGGCCGTTATCGGCATTTAAACCAGAAGGCACGTCGACTGAGATCACGGGCGTAGAACTGGCATTGACATGTTGTACCCAGGTCACGGGATCTCCCTCCAGGGCACGGTTCAGTCCAACACCAAACAGCGCATCTACCACAAGATCAAACTGATCAGGCACGCAATCAAGCAGGGCTTTTTCGTTGCCGCCCTGCTCCCGCCAGGCCGATCGTGCCCGATGGGCATCAGACTCTAAGGGATTTGAAAGCTCTGCATTAGGCTTTAGGGCAAATACCTGTACCTGATAACCTGCCTCCTGAGCCAGTCGGGCAACAATGTAACCATCACCCCCGTTATTGCCCTCACCGCAACATACGGCAATACGCGCCGGTGCCGGAAAGCGTCTCTGTAACTGTTTGAAAACGGCTTTACCGGCGGCTGACATCAGCTGCATCATATTCATTGCGCTGGCTTCAGCTGCCTTTTTCTCGCCTTTCTGCAATTGCTCAACACGATAAAGGCAGTTCTCATAGCGGCTACCGTTGGTGTTTGTCATAGTGCCTCCCCAATAGTGCGTTAGTCTGGCTTAAATACGCCAATGACCTGGTCAAACTGACGCTCGCTTCCTCCACCCTGCTCCTTGGGTTCACTAAACCGGTGCTTACATTGCACGCACTCAACTTGTTCGATATCGTTTTCGATGAAAAGCATGAGCGTGTCCATGGCATCGCATTTGGGACAAACCGCCCCGGCAATAAATCGCTTCTTTTCTCTAGCCACAACAGCTCCTGTGTTAGAATTGTGAGCAGAACATGTCTATGATACCGCAGCTGAACAGCTGTACAAAATGAAGAGTAGTTTATGATCCGTGCTGAAGCTATCACCTTGTTGCGTGGCGGTGATGTTTTATTTGAAGACAGTCACTTACAAGTATTCCCGGGACACCGCGTTGGCCTGGTAGGCCGCAATGGCTGTGGCAAGTCCTCGCTGTTTGCCTTGCTGCGTGGTGAGCTTAGTGCCGACAGCGGTAACATACATTTACCCGCCGACTGGCGTATTGCCAGCGTAGCGCAGGACACACCGGCACTGGATCAGTCCGCTATCGACTATGTTATGGACGGCGATATCGAGTTTCGCCAACTGGAGGCGCAGCTGGCACAAGCTGAAACCGATGATAACGGTGAAGCTATTGCGCACTGTCATGACAAACTCGCCGCAATTGGCGCCTACGACATTCAGCCAAGAACGGCCAGTTTAATGGCCGGTCTGGGCTTTACCCAGGAACAGCTACAACAACCGGTGAAAGCCTTTTCCGGTGGTTGGCGTATGCGCCTTAACTTGGCACAGGTACTGATTGCCCGTGCCGATTTAATGCTGCTGGATGAGCCAACCAACCACTTAGACGTTGATGCGATTTTCTGGCTGGAAAGCTGGCTAAAGCAATACGATGGAACACTGCTACTGATATCGCACGACCGTGACTTTCTGGACTCCGTTACCACTGACATTACTCATATTGAGCATAAAAAGCTGAACAGTTACCGCGGTAACTACTCTCAGTTTGAGCGCCAGCGGGCAGAGCACATGGCTCAACAACAGAGTGAGTACGAAAAAGCACAGGTTATGCGGCAACATTTGCAAGCCTACGTTGATCGGTTTCGCTATAAGGCCAGCAAAGCCAAACAGGCACAAAGCCGCTTAAAAGCCATTGAAAAGCTGCCCAACCAAGCGCCACTTCGCGCTGAAAGCGGCATCGACTTTCACTTTCTGACACCGGAAAAGTTACCTAACCCACTGCTGACGCTTCGTGACGCCAAAGCGGGCTATGGTGACACCACCATTCTTGAAAAAATTAAGCTGAATTTGGTGCCCGGCACCCGACTGGGCTTGCTTGGCCGAAATGGGGCTGGTAAATCAACGTTGATTAAACTGCTGGCGGGTGAATTGGAACCTATGGCTGGTGAGCGGTTGGTTAACCCGGGGCTGAGTATTGGCTATTTTGCTCAACACCAGTTAGAGACGCTCGACCTATCCGCCTCAGCGCTGTTGCATTTACAACGCATTGATAAACAAGCCACCGAACAAAAGCTACGTGACTTTTTAGGTAACTTTGGTTTTTCCGGGGATCAGGCAACCCGCTCGGTCGAACCCATGTCAGGCGGTGAAAAAGCCCGACTGGCTTTAGCCCTGATTATCTACCAACGCCCCAACCTGCTGCTGCTCGATGAACCGACCAACCATTTGGATCTGGGCTTGCGCGACGCTCTGGTTGCGGCTCTGCAGGAATACGAAGGCGCACTGATTGTGGTTTCGCACGACAGACACTTGCTGCGCACCACCGTGGATGAATTCTGCCTGGTTGCCGATGGTAAAGCAGAAACCTTCGACGGTGATTTAGAAGCTTACCATGACTGGCTGCAACAACAGGCCGCAAATGATAAACGCAGCGAACAACCCGCTACGCGTCAGCGCGACGATCGCAAACAACAAAAACGCAAAGAAGCCGAAGCACGACAAAAGACGAAACCTTTGCGCCAACAAATAGAGAAAGCAGAAAAGAGCATTCATGCACTGGAACTGACGTTAGCCGATATTCATGAACAACTCAGTGACAGCAGCCTGTATGAGGACGCCAACAAAGCTAAGTTGCAGAAACTATTAGACCAACAGGCGCAAGCGCAGAAAGACTTACAACAACAAGAAAACGTCTGGGTGACAGCGGAAGAAGAACTCGCAGAACTAACCGAAGAGCTAGATCAAGCGGAGGACAAATGATTATTCCCTGGCAGGAAGTTGATCAAGAGACACTGAATAATTTACTCGAATCCGTAGTACTGAGAGAAGGAACAGATTACGGCAGTCAGGAACTCAGTTTCGACACAAAAGTCGAACAGTTAAAGCAGCGATTAAAATCCGGCGAAGCCGTTATTGTTTTCTCCGAATTACACGAAAGCGTCGATATTGTCGATAAAGACAGTGTTACCGGAAGCGAGCCTGGCGAGCAATGAAGATCTCGTTCCAGGGAACGCTTTGATCACCCAAAACCAGAAAATTAGGGTTCAGTAAACTGACCGTTCGGTTGTAGGTAATTGGCTCAAAGTTTTCATTGACGATACGCCCCCCGGCTTCACCCACAATCACCTGTGAAGCAGCCGTATCCCACTCGCCGGTTGGACCCAGTCGTAAAAAACAATCGGCTTTGCCTTCGGCAATAAAGCAGGCTTTTAATGAGCAGCTGCCGGTTGGCAGAGGCTGGACATCACGTTTAGTTTGCAGGCGGTTCAGCACCTGTTCCCGGGCCTGGCGACGGCTAATGGCAATAATAATTGGGTCAGTCTTGGGGTCATTAAACTTACGTACATTAATAGACCGACTTTCTGTAGCGTCCTGTTTAAAGGCTCCCAAACCTTTTTGTGCGTAATAAAGCGCTTCACCTACTGGCCAGAAAATGACGCCAATAACCGGTTCATTGTGCTCCACATAAGCAATGTTTACGGCAAAGTCACCGGAACGGGCAATAAACTCCTGAGTCCCGTCAATAGGGTCGATAATGAAATACGCTTTCCATTGCCTGCGCTCATTATAGTCCTGGTGCTCACTTTCCTCAGAAATCACAGGAATGCCCGGAAAGGCTTGTTTAAGCCGGTCTTCAATCAGCTCACTGGCGACAATATCGGCTGTCGTTACGGGTGAGTCATCGGTCTTTTCTGCAGTACTGTAGTCACGTCTTTCGTACATGGACAAAATAATGCCACCGGCTTCTGTCGCAATCTCTTTTAGTCGATTCAGCATGATTCCTGCCACTAGCGGTCCTCACCCTGATTACGGAGCAACATTAATAGCGCAGCAACGCTACGGGCTTCTGAAAAATCCGGCTGCGCGAACAGGTTATTAATGTCGCTTATAGACCAGGTAACTTTTTCCAGAGGCTCAGGCTCATCGCCGGGTAAGCTCTCAGGGTATAAGTCACGGGCGACAAAAACACTCATTTTCGCGGAAAAGAACTGAGGCGCGAGACTCAATTCCATTAGAAACTCAAGCTGATGACTACCGTAGCCAACTTCTTCTTTCAACTCCCGTTGTGCTGCTTCTTCAGGTGTTTCACCCGGGTCGATAAGCCCTTTGGGGAAGCCGAGCTGATAATCATGCAGGCCAGCTGCATACTCGCGAATAAGCAATAAGGTATCATCGTCAATGCAGGGAACAATCATTACTGCGCCACGACCACTGCCTTTCATACGCTCAAACTGGCGCTGCTCACCATTGCTGAACTTAAGATCAACCGCTTCTACACGCATTAGGCGGCTTTGCGCAACAACGCGACGGGATAAAATTTGCGGGACTTGTTTTTCTTTACTCATACGACAGGTCCAAGTCATTGTCTCTCTTTACTATAACGAGTCTGCGCACAGAAAACAGTGTCAATTTACGCTTTTCTTATAGAGTGCTACTATCTAAAACCCGTCCACCGGTAGTGAAGCGAGTAATATGACTGCAATAAAGCCTGAAACCGAAACTGAATACGATGTGGTTGTCATCGGTACTGGCCCCGGCGGCGAAGGCGCTGCTATGCAACTGGCTAAAAGCGGCTACAACGTTGCCATTGTAGAAAAACATAAAGCTCTTGGCGGCGGCTGCACGCATTGGGGAACCATTCCCTCAAAAGCCCTGCGCCACTCAGTCAGTCGCTTAATTGAGTACAACAACAATCCCTTATTCTCGGGTCCCGGCTGGCAAAGCGGTATGACTTTCAGCCACATATTACACTACGCCGAATCGGTTATCCGCAAACAGGTCAAGCTGCGCAGCTCATTTTACGACCGCAATGATGTCACTGTAGTGCACGGTAAGGCGTCATTTTTAGACAAAAACCGTATTCGGGTAACTAAGCTAGATGGTTCGGTCGATGACCTGATTACAAAGCATGTTGTTATCGCGACCGGCTCCCGGCCTTATAATCCCGAAGACGTCGATTTTTCACATCCGCGCATTTACGACTCAGACAAGGTTCTGTCATTGTCACACGAACCTAAAACCATTTTAATTTATGGTGCGGGTGTGGTTGGAAGTGAATACGCCAGTATTTTCCGTGGAATGGCCGTTAAAGTGGATCTCATTAATCAGCGCGAACGTTTGCTGTCTTTTCTGGATGCTGAAATTTCCGATGCGCTCAGCTATCACTTGCGCAACAGCGGCGTGGTCATCCGCCATAACGAAGAATATGACACCATTACTGGCTATGACGATAAAGTCGTTCTGAAAACCAAGTCCGGCAAGACCATGGCTGCCGATTGCCTGCTTTTTGCTAATGGGCGTTCCGGTAACATAGAAGAGCTGAGCTGCCAGGCTGTCGGCCTTGAACCCAACTACCGGGGGCAACTGGAAGTGGATGAGAACTACCAGACAGCCGTGGAAAATATCTATGCAGTTGGTGACATTATTGGGTACCCCAGCTTAGCCAGTGCCGCTTACGATCAGGGCCGCATCTGTGCTTCAGCCATTATTAACGGCGACTGTGACAAAGTTCTGGTGAGTGACATACCGACAGGTATTTACACAATTCCTGAAATAAGTTCAGTGGGTAAAACCGAAGAAGAACTCACCGAAATGAAAGTGCCTTATGAAGTTGGCCGAGCTCAGTTCAAGCATCTTGCACGGGCACAAATATCAGGCGCCGATGTGGGTTGCCTGAAACTGTTATTCCACCGCGAAACCAGAGAGCTGCTTGGTCTTCATTGCTTTGGTGAACGAGCGTCTGAAATTGTGCACATTGGTCAGGCTATTATGGAGCAAAAAAACGGTGGTAATACCATCGATTACTTCGTCAACACCACCTTTAACTATCCGACTATGGCAGAAGCGTACCGCGTTGCCGCATTAAATGGTATTAACCGCCTGCTGCAATAAGCCAGGTTACTGTCGTTTCTGGTACAGCGGCAGTTCAATACGGACACACAAACCGCCTTCCGGGCGGTTTTGCAGTTTTATATTGCCGTCGTGACGGTCGACAATACGCTTAATAATTGCCAGTCCAAGCCCTGAGCCTACACCACCACGCGCTTTATCCCCCTGCGTGAAAGGCTCAAAGAGTTTTTCTTGTTGTTCCTCGGGAATGCCAGGTCCGTCATCGGTTACCCGAAACCAAACCCGTTTTTGCTTTTTATCGTGACCAGAGCTGACCACAATCCGCTGTTTACCATAACGCTCAGCGTTTTCCAGCAAATTAATAATGACGCGCTTCATCGATAACGGTCGCAACCAAACCAAAGGCAACGCCCCTAAATCCAGTTCAAACTGCTTCGTCCAGTTGTCCGGCACATTCGCCACAGTTTGCTCAATGAGTTCATTAAGAGACTCTTTGCTGCTGCACTCCTGCTGATCAAGACGGACATAATCAATAAACTGATCAATAATGTCATTCATGTCATCGATATCTTCAACGATCCCCTGAGCCAGAGAACCGTCTTCCTGCGGCATCATTTCTGCAGCCAGGCGAATACGCGTAAGTGGTGTTCTTAAATCATGGGAAACCCCTGCCATTAGCAGGTTACGGTCGTTTTCAAGCTCACGAATACCCCGTGACATTTGGTTAAAGGCCCGGGTTACAGCAATAATTTCGTTTGCGCCTTTTTCAGGCAATTGTTCAGGGAACTCTCCCCGCCCTACTCTGCGCGCCGATTCTTCCAGTGCTTTTAGTGGTCTATTCAGCCAGTTCGCAAACAACATACCGCCAAACACGCTCAATAAGCCAATTAAAACCAAGTACATCACCAGCGGTGAGAATTGTCCGCGCTGCATGCTATCCAACGGGACACGTATCCAGAAGTCCGGCGCCCGGGGTGGCTTTACCCAAAGGTAAAACTTTTGCCCCTGAGCAACCCTAACTTGTGACTGCCCTCCCAGCATGTCGCTCATGTCATCCGACAAATAGCCGTAATAGGTGGAGTTGCCCAAGCCCTGTTGCTCAGCTTCAGCGTCATTAAACACTTCTACGCCGGTGGCTTCCGTGTAATAAGACATCAGTTCACGTTCGGTTTCAGCTGAGTGCTGACGAGGAATGAACATCGTGCGGATATGCTTAGCCACCAACTCATTAATTTGCTCAATGGAGGGCCGGACAACATAGTTACTCACCATCACGTAAGAGACGAGCTGATTAATAAGCAATACGAGAGCCAGCAGCGCAACCGTGCGGGCAAACGCTGACTTGGGAAATATCTTCATCAGGACTTCAGTTGACCATCCGGTACAAACACATAACCTAAGCCCCAGACCGTTTGAATATAACGCGGCTTAGTCGGGTCAACTTCGAGCATACGACGTAGGCGTGATACCTGAACATCTATGGAGCGTTCCAGTGCGCTGTAGTCACGCCCGCGTGCAAGGTGCATTAGTTTATCGCGGGAAAGCGGCTGACGAGCATTGCTGACTAAAGCCTTCAGCACCGCAAACTCACCACTGGTCAGCGGCATTGGTGTGTCACCGCGAAACATTTCACGAGTCCCCAGGTTCAGTCTGAACTGGCCAAAATTGACTTCCTGATCTTCCTGCGAAGGTGCACCTGGTGCTTCGGTACCGCGACGACGCAATACGGCTCTTATCCTCGCCAGCAATTCACGGGGATTAAAAGGTTTTGCCAGATAGTCGTCAGCACCTAATTCCAAACCAATAATACGATCAACTTCGTCGCCTTTGGCGGTCAACATAATAACCGGCAGGTTGTTACCTTCACTGCGTAAACGTTTACAAATAGACAATCCGTCTTCGCCCGGCAGCATCAAGTCTAATACCAGTAAATTGAAATTTTCCCGAGTCAGCAAACGATCCATTTGCTCCGAGTCCTGTGCAACTCGTACCTGAAAGTTCTGCTCAGTCAGATAACGTTCCAACAAACTTCGAAGCCGTGCATCGTCATCCACTACCAAAATTTTTAATGTTTCCTGCATCATCAGTTTTGTTTTCCAAGCTGCCGTGCCTTAACCATAAAGATACACCGCTTAGCGGCGTTATAGAAGGAGGCTTCTGTTAGCAAATGTTTCAACTACCGGTGCCAGTAACGCTGCATTTCGACATACAGGAAAGAAGCCGTCCAGGTAATTAAAACCAATCCCGTTAGTCCCTCAACACCAGTTAAGAACCTTAAGGTGCCTGATGGCTCAATATCACCAAAACCCACCGTAGTAAAAACCGTAAAAGAAAAGTACAAGGCATCTAAAAAGCTGCCGTCAAAGTTTCCTACTAAGGTGCCGAACCCTTGTTCGTGATGCATGAGGTAATAAGCAACAGCAAAAATGGCAACTTCGACAGTGTGAGCGATAATAGCAAGTATGACCCCAAACATGAGTCGAATTTGGCTGAACATTCTCATGTGGGTAATAAGCCAGCCTATCCGGTTTAGGGCTTCATAATGAAAAATAACCGCCAAGCCAACCACAATAGAATTACACAAAAAGGATATCAGCATAACTTAACCTCTTTCAGTGGAGGTCCAAAAGCTGACCGGTTCTGGCCGCGCAAAATAGTAGCCCTGGAAGCGCGAGCACCCCATTTTCTGGAGTTTACGCAAATGCTCCTCTGTTTCCACGCCTTCTGCAATAATGTTTAGATCCAGACTTTTTCCTAAAGCGATTACGGTGCGCACAATGGCTGCGTCGCTATTATTTTTGTGTAAGTCCAGGATAAAAGACTGGTCTATCTTCAATGAATTAAGCGGTAATCGTTTTAAGTAACCTAACGACGCATACCCCGTACCAAAATCATCTAAAGCGAACGTGATACCCAGAGCTTTAAGTCGCTCCATGTTGCTCGCTGTATGCTCAATATCGTCAATCAACATACTTTCTGTGACTTCTAATTCCAGCAACTCACCGGATACACCTGTTGCCAACAACCGTTGTTCGATATCTTCAACAAACCCTTCGGTTTTAAACTGACTGGCACTGACATTAATTGCCACCCGTGTACCACATCCTCGAGTTGAACGCTGCAACCTTGGAATGCTAGACAGCACCTGATCAAGCACTATTCTGTGCAGGTCGGGCATTAGCCCCTGACTCTCTGCTAATGGAATAAACTCAGCCGGAGAGACCCAGCCTAGCTCTTCATCGCACCAGCGAAGTAGTGCTTCAAAGCCTAAACAGTTTAAAGTCGAATCGGGTGATAACTGTTGGTATTGAGGCTGCAAGTAAACTTCGAGAGACTCAGATTTTATCGCCCTTTGTAAGGCTGAAATTAATTGTTGGCGGTAATTAAATTCCCGCTGTATTCCTGTATTAAAAAACTGCAACTTCGATGCGTTGACTTCTTTTGCCTGCGATAACGCCAAATCAGCAGCTTGCATTAAGTCACCCGGACTTTGTGCATCGGAAAACAAGGTAATGCCCATACTCACTGACACTGATTCAAGACTGCCGCCCAGCTTATAAGGCTCCCCTAGCCGCTCTAAAAGTACTTGTAATCGCTGACGTAAATTACTGTCATCACGTAAACTTTGGCCTTTTTCACTTTGCAACAACATCATGAACTCGTCCGAGCCTAAACGCCCGGCATTGTCAGCCTGGCGTAATTCAGACTCCAGCCTCTGACCAAATAAAATGAGCAGTTCGTCTCCGGTGTCATGGCTAAAGCTGTCATTAATCTTTTTGAAGTGATCAATATCGAGCATAACCAATACGCCGTCTTCCCCGCCGCTCTGGTAAAGATCAAACTCTTCGTTTAAACGTTCGAGCATAAAGCGTCGATTTGCTAACCCAGTTAAGGGGTCAAAGTAGGCAAGAGACTGGATTTCTTCCTTCATATTCTGGTATTCGGAAATGTCTGTCGAAATACCGCACAAGCCGGTCACTTGGTTTTTAGAATCAAATAAAGGGACCTTAGCAGACCAGAAATGATGCAGCTCTCTCTTAGCTGGCAATTTTTTTATTTCTAACTGAGCCAATCTTTGGCCACTTTCTAAAACTTTGCAATCATAACTTTTTAGTTCATCCGCCGTGTTTTTATCAAACAGGTCATAATCGGTTTTCCCCACAACTTCTTCAGACTTTAGGTTAAAAAATTTTAAAACTTGCCAGTTCGCATACTGGTACCTAAGGTCTTTATCCTTAATGTAAATGTAGGCTTCAACACTATCCAGAATGGTATTTAAGCGGTACTTACTTTGCGCCAGGGCTCTCGTTTTGTCCGCAACCTTGCGCCTTAATAACTGATTGAAGAACAGAACGCCAACAGCAAGTAGAGTCAGTACCACTATTATCCACCAAACATAGGCTGGAACGCTTAGCTCTTTTTGTTGTGAGTTCCAGCGTTCAATAATTTGGTAATAGACTGAGTTCTCGTCGGCCTTTAAGCGCTTCAGCTCGTTATCTATTGTGGTTAGGATGTCTGAACTTGACTGTTTAGATACGGCAAAAAAGAGTTCACTTGGCAGAAACATAATAGGCGTCATTTTAGCACCTCGCTCTGCCACTTGCTGGTTGCCGAAAAACTGATTGGTCGCAACGGCGTTCGCTTTTCCCGTGAGTACAGCGTCAAAACCTTCGCTAAAACTTTCCACCGGATAAAGCTCACTTTTTAATTCAAAGCTTTCAATCAGTTGTTGTAAGTAGCTTTCCTGTACTGAACCTTTCAAAACCGCGACACGCTTACTGTTTAAATCCAGTAAGCTGGTGATTTTCTCATTTTTTGCAGCATACAGTTGTGACCAACTCAATAGCGCCGCTTCCTCATGAAACTCTGCCCATTGAGCCCGTGCGTCATTCTTAGCAACGTCCGGAAGAATATCTACTTTCCCTTGACGCAAAAATGTCAGGCATTGCTCCCAATCACATTCAACAGGCAGCAGTTGCCAATTGTGGCGCTCGGCAATAACCGTTAGTAGCTCCCCATGAATACCGCTTAACTTACCGTATTCATCGAACATGATTTTCGGCGGATTGTGGTAAACACCCACGTTGAGTGTTTTATCCTGTGCCATTAAAGGCGCCGCAGCTAGTAACAGAAAAACAGTAACAAGAAGGTTTCGCAAAAAGATACCTTAAGTTAATAAGTTGTATAAACCTAGAATAGGCCTATTTTAACTTTGAGAAAAGCCCTGTTACTGCTGCGGACATTTCGTTGCCAATAACTTACTTTCTAATGAAATAAGGTAAAAATAGAAGCAACGCAAGCAGGCTTACAATAAGCCCGACATAAATCCCGTAACTTAGTGCCGACATGGTAAATGCGGCGTAGTAAAGAACGTCCAACAAAAGGTACGCCAGAAAAGCGCGTTTGAACCAGCTTTGCTTTGTCCAGAGCCCAACCAGCAAAGCCAACTGAAACGGCACAAAAAGCACGAGCTTCCAGGGCAACCCAAGCAAAATGGCTCTTTGTAAACCATCGGCGTTCAGTATCATTGAAAACGCCATTTCATAACTACTCGCTATTCCCGCGATGAACATACCAAGGTAAAAAAAGCTGAACGTGTAAATCAGGCTCAGTACAAGATAAAGAGAAATCAGTTTTTTCGGTACTTTCGTATTCGCCGCTGTTCCGCTCTGAGTTGCCTGTCGGGTTGCAATAACCACCACAGCTATAACATACAAAACTTCTGATGCTATGTAGAGGAGCGCCCCAAATACACCTTCATCGATGGATTGAGCGATACGCGGCGGTGCCGGCCATGGAAATTCAGAATAAACCCCTACAAGATGCAGTACACTGGCGAGCATGATCTCCAGTTCATAGACAATTGAGTCAAACCACTCCATGGGATAAGCAAGAATATCGGCCAGATAAAGTTGCGATACTGCGCCAACGGCAACGGCAAGACCTAAGAGACCCATCATTCCCGCCGCTGGCGGCATTTGACGGGTGAAAGTAAAATGCATAGCAATCATAAAACGGTAAGTTCCTTTGTATTTTTTTGAAAACTATACCTTTTTTTTAATTATAAGTCTTGCGTACGTGCAAACGAACGCGCTTTTCTACTTCTATAATGGCAAAAAGCGTACCACCAACAGCAACTATAATCACGCCATCTATAAAGGGTACTGGAACCGTCGCAAACAGTGTCTGCAAAGGAGGCAAATAAGTAATAGCGAACTGCGCTGCAATAACACCGAGCACCGTCGCCCAAACAACTTTTGTTCCTCTTATGCTTTGCCAGGTCAGTGAAGTGCTGTAGATGTTTCTGATAAAGAATAAATGAAAGATCTCCATTACCACCAGCGTATTCAATGCGATAGTGCGCGCCAGCTCTACGGAGTAGTTTTGCTCAATAGCATAAGCGTACATGCCAAAAACCCCTCCAAGGAACAAGGTTGATACAAGCACAATGTGCCAGGCTAAGTCACCGGTAAGCAGAGGTCCATCCCTTGGGCGTGGCGGGCGCTCCATCGTATTGGCTTCCGACGGCTCAAACGCCAGAGCCACCCCTAACGTGATAGCAGTTATCAGGTTAACCCAAAGGATCTGAATAGGGGTGATTGGCAACGTCATACCAAATAACAACGCCACGATAATGGTTAAAGCTTCACCGGCGTTAGTGGGTAATGTCCAGCTTATGACCTTTTTAATGTTATCGTAGACCGTCAGCCCTTTTCAACGCGGGTGCATCGTTAACACCATCCCCCGTCATAGCAACCGTCATACCATGTGACTGCAGTGCCATGACCAGTCGCAGTTTATGCTCTGGGCTCGTACGTGCGAATATGTCTGTATTTAGAACCGCCTGTGCCAACGCAGCATCGTCCATGTCGTCAAGTTCAGTTCCCGTCAGGACTTTATCTGAGTTTTGCAGCCCAATTTTCCGAGCAATCGCAGCTGCGGTTCCTTTGTGGTCACCAGTTATCATTTTTACGCGAATACCAGCCGTATGGCATTTTGCAACTGCATTAATCGCCTCCGATCGTGGAGGGTCAATCAACCCGACCAGACCCAGCATTATCAAACCGCTCTGAACGTCCGCAAAGTCCAGTTTTGAGTCTTTTGAGTTCATCGGTTTGAGAGCAAGCGCAAGCACTCTTTGTCCCTGTACCGCAATCTCCTCAGCTTTTTTATGCCAGTAACCCTCATTAAAACGCTCACTGCTTTCAGGTGCGACTCGCTGCTCAGCACACATTGACATTACCTGTTCAGGAGCACCTTTTACAAAAACATACGCTCCATTTTCTGCGTCATAATTCAAGGTCGCCATAAAGCGATGTCTGGCATCAAAAGGAATGGTGTCCATCCGGTCAGTATTACTGGCAATATCGACACCCAGTTTTCCAGCCATTGCCAGCAAAGCCCCTTCCATCGGGTCACCTTCAACCTTCCACTCACCATCTGTTTTATTCAAAGAAGCATCGTTGCAAAGTGCAGCCGTCCGCCCCAGCTCTCCTAATACAGGATGTTCGCGTTCAGTCATCGGCACTTCGTTCAGCCTGACTTCTCCAGCAGGCTCATAACCATTACCGTCCACTGAAAAGGTGTCAGTTGCCGTGACAACGGAGGCCACCATCATCTCGTTGCGCGTTAACGTACCGGTTTTATCAGTACAAATAACCGATACCGACCCCAGGGTTTCTATAGCCGGTAAATGTCTGACAATGGCATTGCGCCGCGCCATTGCCTGCACACCAACCGCCAGCGTAATAGTCAGTACAGCCGGCAGCCCCTCAGGTATAGCCGCAACCGAGAGCCCTACGACCGCCATAAACATTTCAGAGAAATCGGAGTGGCCCACAAAATACCCAAAGGCCAGTAATACCGACGCAATGAGCAAGATAAGAACCGTTATCCACCGCGCAAACGCATTCATCTGCTTAAGCAACGGTGTTGTTAAGGTTTCAACACGCGAGAGCATGCCGCTGATACGCCCTATTTCAGTATCAGCTCCGGTACCCACTACAACGCCTCGCCCAAGGCCGCTCGTAACCAGGGTCCCGCTGTACGCCATGCAGGATCGATCGCCGGTGGCGGCATTGACAGCAACAGGGTGAGTGTTTTTTTCTACTGGAATTGATTCGCCGGTGAGTATCGCCTCCTGAACCTGAAGCCCATTCACTTGTATAAGCCGAACATCAGCCGGGATTTTATCTCCCGCCTCCAGCATAACAATGTCGCCGGGAACCAACGCTTCTCCCTCAACCGACAGCCGCTTTCCATTACGGAGGACCGACGCTTTAAGAGCCAGCATACGACGTATGGCATCCATCGCCTTTTCTGCTTTACCTTCCTGAAAAAAGCCGATAGCAGCGTTAGCAATAACCACCGCAACAATAACGACGGTATCGGCAAAATGCCCCAATGCAGCCGTTATTACTGCTGAACCCAGCAAGACATAAATAAGAATATTGTGGAAATGCTTAAGGAAGCGGATAAACGGGTTTTGCTTTGCAGCTTCAGGCAAACGGTTAGGTCCATAGGTTCTAAGCCGCGCGGCGGCTTCTTCAAAAGAGAGTCCGCCTTTGTCCGTCTGCAAGGCCTCGATAACCTCCTCCGATGCCTTGTTATACCAACCCTTATCCGCTTCGCTTAAGACTTCTTTCATGGTGACTTCCCTCGTCCCTTGAACTTCTCAGGTGCTACCCAAAGAGGTTTTACTGCGCGGTATAGCCCCCATCAATCACTAACTCCGTTCCGGTCACAAACTTTGACTCATCCGATGCCAAGTAGAGCACACCATAAGCAATGTCTTCAGACTCACCGACATGACCAATGGGGTGCAGACTGTCCAACTGCTTTCTGAACGCATCCACACCTTCGGCTGATTCTTTCCCTAGTTGCTCTACCAGTGGCGTCCAGATAAAGCCCGGGTGAACTGAATTGACCCGAATTTTGTCTTTAGCGTAAATGAGTGCGTCATTTTTGCTCATTAACCTGACTGCGCCTTTAGAAGCATGATAAGGCGGTAAGTCGGCAGCGCCTATCATTCCGTAAATGGATGACAGGTTAATAATGCTGCCCGAACCTGCTTTTTTCATTGCCGGGATGGCGTGTTTAGTACAGTAAAAAACACCACTGACATTCACGTTAATAACCTTGTCCCATTCGTCTTTGGTAATTTCATGAGTCGGCTTATTCACTCCGGCAATACCGGCGTTATTAACTAAAACATCTATCGACCCGAACTCCTTCTCGATGCTTGAAAAAGCGCTGCTTACATCGTCTTCGCTGGCAGTATCGATGTGCCAGTATTTGGCGGTGCCATCAAAGCCTTTAATCTCATCGACTACTTTTTGTCCTTCATCGTCAGCTATATCAGTTACTGCAACCCTGGCTCCTTCTTTCGCCAGCTCAAGACAAACCGCCCGGCCAATGCCTAATGCACCACCAGTAACAATGGCAACTTTACCTTCTACTCTTTTCATCATTGTGTCCTTTTTTTAGACCGTTTTCTGAGTCTAGTATGGGTCACAAATCGGCATATAGACAGGAATCAAAGTATAGTGATCTAAAGCAGCCTTAACCCGTACCAAGGCACAGACAACTAATAGCCAAAAAGGAACCGATATGACCACCTATAAAGCCATTAACCTGATTAAACGCCCTGAGCCGGGCCCTGTCTCGGCCGACATATTTGATGTTGTAGAGAAAGAGCTACCCAAAGCTGGTTCCGGTGAAATTCTGATTAAGCAAACACAAATGTCTCTAGACCCTGCCATGTTTGGCTGGATGAGCCCTGATACCGAAAGCTATATTCCCCCCGTTGAACTGGGGACTGTTATGCGCAGCTCTGGTGTCGGCAAAGTCATTGAGAGTAACCACCCGGACTTTAACGTGGGTGACCGAGTTATGGGTATGATGGGCTGGCAGGAATACGCGTTGAGCAATGGCCAGGGTATTAATAAAGTGCAAGCCGATGTGCCCGACGAAACCGTGCTGTCAGTTTTTGCATTACCGGGTCTGACGGCCACACAGGGACTGTTTAACGTTGGTAAACCTAAAAACGGTGAAACTTTGGTGGTAACCGGCGCCGCAGGTTCGGTTGGATCAATTGTCGGGCAGTTGGCCAAAGCCGAGGGACTAAAAGTTATTGGGGTTGTCGGCAGCGATGAAAAAGCCAACTGGATTGTCAACGAACTAGGGTTTGACGGTGCCATTAATTACAAAACCGGTGACTTGCATGACCAGCTAACCAAGCTGACCCCTGACGGTATAGATTTGTACTTTGAAAACACCGGTGGTCCCATTCAAAATCTGGTAGTTGAGCGCATGAACGCTCATGGGCGTGTCGTGGTTTGCGGCATGATAGCCGACTACGACAAAGAAGTACCAAGCCCTGGTCCAAGCTGGATACCGGTCATTAAAAAGCGCCTGACCATTCAGGGCTTTACTATGCCGGACCATTTTGATGAGATTCCCAGTTTGCTAAGTAAACTGACGCCTTACGTTATGTCTGGAAAAATCAAACACCGTTCGCACGTCCTTGAAGGGTTAGAGTCTGCCATTGAAGGCTTGAACCTGTTCTTCACGGGTGAAAACAAAGGTAAGTTGATTGTTAAGCTGTAGATTTTGAAAATAAACGTTTAGCTTATTACAGCCAGCCTTTTTGGTGAGCGATACGAGCAGCTTCAGTCCGGTTGCTCGCATGCAATTTATTGATTGCCTCAGAGAGGTAATTTCTAGCCGTACCTTCGGCGATAAAAAGTTGTTCCGCAATAGCTTGTGTACTTAAGCCCTGCCCGGCTAAACGCAGCGCCTGACGTTCTTTGTTTGTTAACGGATCTTGCTGCCCCAGAGCCTGCAGGAGCAGCTCATTACTTATCACTTGCTCACCCTTACAAACTCGTTGCAGCGACGTTATCAGTTCATCAATGGGTGCATCTTTTAAGAGAAAACCCCGGACACCAGAGTCAATAGCTCGCTTAATATAACCGGAACGGTTAAAGGTGGTGATAATGACGGAGCGCAGTTCGGGCTGCTGCTGATGAGCCCACTGTATCAGCTCAAGACCAGAAACATTGGGCATCTCAATGTCGCTCAACAACACATCGTAGTCGCACTCTTGTAACTTTTTCTGCGCATCAGCCCCATCAACGGCTTCGTCAACCTGATAGTCCGATTCCAGGCGCAACAGACTCGCGAGTGCAGTTCGCACCATAGTTTGATCTTCAGCCAGTAGAATCTTCATGCGTGTCGCTGTTCCCGTTTTGGTAAAAAGAGAGCCACTTCACACCCTTCTTCTGTTGAGATAGCCATGGAGCCGCCCATCTCCTGTATTCGCAACTCAACACCACTCAGACCATTACCCACACTCACGTCATGGCAGAGACCGTTATCCACAACTTTAATACGATAGGTGTTTGCAGTCTCGTCAAAATGGATCAAGCACTGCTGACCATTACTGTGACGAATAATATTAGTGACCAATTCAGTTATTGCTAACACCAGTGCGGTTTCCCGTTGCTCATCCATTACCGGCGGTGTACCGGTTACCTGTGTACTGAAGCCTCCGTCATTCAGGCGCTGCTCAAGCCGTCTCAGCTCAAGCGATAACCCACCATGTTTGTAACCTGAAACGCTTTGACGCACCTGTGAAAGTGTTTCACGGGCAATCTCACTAAGTTCAACTAGCTGTTCAGAAGCTTCATCATAACGCTGCTTAGAAAGTTGTGCTTTGGCAAGATCAGACTTCAAAATAATACTGGAAAGCGTGTGGCCCAGAATGTCATGCAAGTCCCTTGCTATCCGCTCCCGTTCAACACTGGTTGCTAAACGCTCAATCTCTTCAGCATCACGTTGCTGCTCTTCGGCATGTTGTTGCCTGAGTCGTTCAACCCGGCCGAAAATAGAGACAGTAACGACAATGACAATGCCATAGGGCAAAAAGAGATCCCAACTGGTTCCAGAACCAAAATGGAATACAGCTAAGGTAAGAATAATGCCGGTTACAGCTGCAAGCGCAACCCGCCAGTTATAAGCAAAACCAACAAAAAACCCCGCGTAACTAAAAAGAGCAATAGACCCCGGGTTTAGTGGTGTCACTGCGCAAGCAATAATGTACATGCCAAGGATTGCCCACAGCATTTGCTGCCGCGGCACCGAATAACAACAGTAATAGAGGCCAATAAAAACCAACATCGCCGCCACCATGACGGCAATTTCCCAAATCTGATACGGGAAAAGCAACATCGGTAAAATGTAAAAACCGAGGTTAAAAAGGTAAATCCACGCATGTTTTCGTTCACGTGCCTGCTGCTTATCTGACATACCGCTGCTCTTTGCTGTTCCTCTTTTTATTATGGCCGCTACAAAGCAAGCACACCAGTGACAAATGTCATTGCCAATTGGTGACATACGAAACTACTGGTTCAAGGTCAGGCTGGATAGACTTATCAACAACGGATAGTTCACAAAGGCCACCCATGAGTCAGATAACCTTAAAAGTACAATCGCTTAATAAGCACTATGGCGCGAAAGCGGCGCTTATCGATGTCAGCCTTACCGCCTATGCTGGTGAGGTCATTGCCGTACTTGGAAAAAACGGAGCCGGCAAAACAACCTTAATTAACAGCATTCTTGGCATGCATGATTATGATGCTCAGCATTTAGAAGTTCTGGGGACTCAACTCAGGAGCCAGCATAGGCCATTGACCATCCGTCAGCGTGTTGGGGTAATGATGCAGCTTGGTACCTTAAACGCCAACTTGACCGTTGCTGAACAACTGGATTTATTTTGTAGTTATTATCCGTCAGGCGCCACCCCGGAATTTTTGCTGGAGGAGTTTGATTTAACGGGTATTGCTAAGCAACGTTTCGGGAAATTATCAGGCGGCCAGCGCCAGCAAGTTCTGTTTGCCATCGCGGTGGCCGGAAATCCCGACTTACTTTTTCTTGATGAACCTACCGTAGGTATGGATGTTGAAGCGCGCCACTTGCTTTGGCGACAAATTAATCAACGCCGGAAGCAGGGTTGTGCTTTGGTGCTAACCACTCATTATATTGAAGAAGCAGAGCGACTTGCCGATCGTGTTGCTGTTTTGCGGGGCGGCCGAATTATTGCACAAGGACGAGTCAACGAGGTTATTGCCAATCACGGTTCCCTCGAATCAGCTTACTTACACCTTATTCGGGAGCCCGCTCATGCTTAATTCGGATGTTTATTTAAAAGAAAGTCTCTACGACTTACTCAGCTTATGGCGCACGCCAGCATTCTTTTTACCTGCCATGCTATTTCCACTCGTGTTTTACGTGTTCTTCGGCATTGTTTTTAACTTTAGCGCGGCACAAGGCGAGTATATGCTGGTTTCATACGCCTGCTTTGGCATGATGGGGCCGGCATTATTTAACTACGCAACCGCTGTTGCTAGTGACAGGGCACAAGGCTGGCTTACGCTCAAGCGTGTTTCCCCCATGCCACTTTCCGCTTATGTCGTCGCTAAATTCTTTAGTAGTCTGGTTTTTGCCGCCTGCATTGCCTTGCTGTTGTTTATTACAGCAGCACTCTTTGCCGATGTGCAGCTGTGGTTATGGCAATGGAGCCTGCTCTTCATTGTTCTGTTAGCAGGAACCCTGCCATTTGCGTTAATTGGGTTACTCATGGGCCTCTGCCTATCCGATAAAGCGGCCCCTGCTGTCGTCAATTTCGTTTATTTACCCATGGCGTTTTTATCCGGCCTTTGGGTGCCGATTCAGTTCCTACCCGACACCGTGCGCTACATCGCTTATGGGCTGCCATCGTATCACTACTCTCAACTGGCTCATGCCGTTATCGGTACAAGTCAGGGCCATAACTTATGGCTACACGGGCTATATCTTGTCGCTTTTTGTGGCGCATTAATCGCCGTAATTTATTGGCGTTATCAGCGACTTTCTCGTTAAAAGGATTTTGATAAATGAAGATTAAAATTATCGCAGCACTCTCTGTAGCCGTTATTGCTTTGACCATTATTTTGTTACCAACACCCCAGGAAAAAAGCACCAAAGCCAGTAACAGTTTTCTCCTGGGTCCGGTTAAGATTTTTGACGGGGAAACCACCTCAAAAGCAGCTTATGTTGAAGTACTTGACGGGTATATCAAAGACTTGCACATGGAGCGACCGGACAGTCACTTACGGAAAATAGATGGACAGAACCGTTGGCTTGTTCCTGGGCTCATCGACGCTCACGTTCATGCCTGGGGTGATGCGTTAGAACAAAGCCTTGAAAGAGGCGTGACCACCGTTATTGATATGTTTGGTCATCCAGACTTCCTGCGGCAACATCAGCCCTACAGAACAACGACGAAGTTTAGCCGTAAGGCTGATATTTTTGGTGCTGGATTATTAATAACCGCACCGAATGGGCACGGGACACAGTATGGTATTCAGGTATCCACGCTTTCTGAACCACAGGAGGCTGAAAAACTGATAGAACAGCGTATTCATACAGGCTCAGATTTCATCAAGATAGTGTATACCCACAGCGGTTCAGAGTACGCACATGCGCCATCCATCTCAAAGCAGGGTCTGGAGGCGGCGATTAAATCTGCACATGAACAGAACTGTTTAGCCGTTGTTCATATTGCTGATCATGATTCCGCACTGGATGCCGTTAAAGCCGGAGCCGATGGTTTGGTGCACAGTTTTTTTAATCAGCCTGTTTCTGACGAACTGCTCACGCTTCTTAAGGCCAAAGATGTGTTTGTGATTCCTACGATGGCGGTTTATGAGGGTATGCTCCGCGGCTCCATCAATGATGAAATTCTACTAAATAACGAGTCACTGGAAATAAGCGCCGGCGCAAAATCGACACTCAAGCGGAATTTCCCTAACAACGGACGATTTCCCGAGCACTTCTACACCAACTTATTCACCAACACAAAACGCATGCACGAGGCGGGCATTCCTATTTTAGCCGGCAGCGATGCTCCTAACCCGAATACCGCCCACGGCTGGTCTTTGCTGGTTGAGTTACTTCTCTTTCAAAAAGCCGGAATGCCGGTTGAAGATATTTTAAGAACAGCGACTTCGGTACCGGCAGATGCTTTTTCGCTAACGGACCGTGGGCACATAGAAAAAGGCATGAAAGCTGATTTTCTTATGCTGAACCAATCGCCGTACGACAATTTGGAAACCTTATTAACACCGGTAAAAATCTGGAAGAATGGTTATGTCGTTTCGCATTAACCCTTATCCGAATACGGTAAAGCTCAGCCCCACATAGCCGACATACCCCAATAGAAGCAGGCCGCCTTCAAGCCTGCTGAGCCTACGCCCGGTATAAAGAAAAAGTAGCAAAACTAGTGACGCACCCAGCATAACCCACTGATCAAAATGCAGTATTCGTTCATGAACGGGCAATGGCTGTAACAACGCCGAAATACCGAGTATGCCCAAAACGTTAAAAATATTACTGCCCAGAATGTTGCCAATAGCCACGTCAGCATGTCGCCTGAATGCCGCAATAACTGAAACGGTAAGCTCAGGTAAAGATGTGCCAACCGCTACAAGAGTCAGCCCAATAACAGCTTCAGAAACACCCAGCGACTCAGCAATATCAACCGCCCCTTTTAAAAGTACCTGAGAACCGACAACTAACAACGCCAGACCAAACACAATGGCTGCTGATATACGAAGCTTGGTTGTGGGCAAAGAGGTCACTTCCTGCGCCTCTGCTTTATGCAATTCTGCAGACGGTGCATTTCCGAAACGCTCCGTTCGGTATGCCCAGATCAAATAACTCACCAGCGCCAGCAACAAAATAGCGGCATCAAACCTGGCCAGAGCACTGCCACCGACAAGCACCAGAAATAAGACTGTTCCGGCAACTACGGTAATACTGTCACGGCGCAGTACAAGCGGCTTCACTGCAAGAGGCGCGATTACAGCACACATTCCCAAAATAAGCAGAATATTGCCGATATTACTGCCGACAACGTTACCAACAGCTATGTCCGGCCGCTCGTTTATAGCGGCATCAATTGAAACCACTAACTCAGGGGCGGAAGTACCAAACCCGACAATCAGTAAACCGCTAAGCAAAGGCGAAACACCCATACGCTTGGCAGCAGCCAAGGAACCTCGAATAAGGGCTTCACCGCCCGTGGTCAACAGCAAAATCCCAATAATGACGAACAACCCACTCAGCATAGCTTTAAGCTCCCCGCCAGGCACTTTGAAAACAAAGGCATCAACGTAACCTATAAAGCTACACTATAAGACTCAGTTAGATAAGTATTAAACATCACTCTTTTGAAGCGGCATACTGAGCAAAGACCTCTTCGCCAGTCAGGTTCTTCGTTTGCTCCAAAAAAGAGTAAAACTTAGGTTTTTGCTCAATGAATATTTGCTCAGAGAACTCCCAGTCGTCATGGCCGTCGAACAACGCAAAAGGTATGGCGTAATATTCTTCACCCTTTAAGCGGTAGAACAAATGAGTACCACACTTCTTACAAAAACCACGCTCCGCCCATTCCGACGAATCGAAAACGGTTATGTTCCCATCGCCTTCAAAGTTCGCCTGGTCGCCACATTCTACTGCGAAAAAAGGACCTCCACCCCACTTCTGACACATACCGCAGTGGCAAGCACCTACGCTTTTGCTTTTAATATTTGCGGATACACTGACTGACCCACACAAACAGCTACCATGGTATTTTTCTTCGGTTTTCATGATTTATCTCCTTAAATGCTGGCAGCAAACGAATCAGTCCGCCGCAGCAAAATGTGCTATTTGGTCTTTGTGCGCTTTAATAAAAGCAGGGCGTGCTGTAGCGCGTTCGACGTAATCGCGACAAGCTGGATATTCGGCCAGCTCGTTAAACCTATGAATAAGACGAAGGACATCCGCCATCGCTATGTCAGCAACAGAAAATGTATTGGTTAACCATTCTCGACTCACTAATACGGCTTCCATGTGCTTCAGCCGGGCTTTAAGAAAATCATCCAGATGGTTGCGCCCGGGTGTTTCAATTGTGTCACCCGAAAACTGAAATATTGACCAGGGCAGGCTTGCCGCCTCAACGGAGTTAAGCGCCGCGAACAACCATTCTGTAACCTCAATGTGACTGGATTTTTCTGTTGGCATCAGAGCTTCACTGAGCTCACCTAAATAAAGCAAAATAGCGCCACTTTCGAAGATTGATATGTCGCCATCCGTCAACCACGGAACTTGCTCAAACGGTTGACTCAACAGATGCTCAGCACCTCGTTCGCGAAAAGGGACACTATTAACTCTATAGGGCAGTCCCGCTTCTTCCAATGCCCACCGCACCCGTATATCGCGTACATAGCCTCGCGGCATTTCGGGAACCCAGTCAAAGGTTGTAAGAATTAGTTTGTTCATCATTTATCTCCATACAGAACCTTGTAGCACCGTGCTGGTTCACTCTTCGGATAAATTAAACTGCCACGAAACTCCATATTTATCGTTTAACCAACCGAACTTTTCACTGACCCCGTAATTATCCAGAGGCATCAATTCCGTTCCTCCTTTAGCTAAAGTCGCAAACGCATCCTGTATTTCGCTCTCCGATTCACACTCAACATGCAAAGACATGGAAGGCGTAAAACTGAATTTATGATCAAGATGGCTATCTCTTGCCATAAGTTCGACCCCATTGATTGTGAACCGAGCCAACTTAACCGAACCTTCCGGCTCAGGTTCATCTACTCCGTAGTACTGAATATCGATAACCTTCGAATTGGGAAATACCGAGGTATAAAGCTTAATAGCTTCTTCGGCTTTCCCCGCTTGTTCGCAAACAAACATTAATGTTGTCGTAATAGATTTCATTCATTCCCCCGCACAGCTACCCACTCATCCACCACCTGCTCCAAAACAAGCAATGGTAGTGCTCCATTACCTAATACCACGTCATGAAATGCCCTGATATCAAAGTGCTCGCCCAGACGCTCTTTAGCGTCGGTGCGAATACTCAGAATTTTCAAGTGGCCCATTTTGTACGACGTTGCCTGACCAGGCTGTACCAGGTAGCGGTTAATTTCTGCACGTACATCACGCGCGTTCATGCCTGTTTTCTCCAGCATATAAGCCTCGGCCCGTTCCGGAGTCCACCGTTTGCGATGAAGGCCCGTATCGACCACCAACCGCACTGAGCGGAACATCTCGGCTTGTAGACGTCCTAAATCGCCCAGAGGAAAATCTTCGTAGACGCCCATTTCAGCGGCAAGCTGCTCGGCATACAAAGCCCAGCCTTCAGTGAAAGCACTCGGATTAAGGCTACGGCGCAATAAAGGCAGCTCATCGAGAGTCTGCCCTAGCGATATCTGAAAATGATGCCCCGGCGAGCCTTCGTGATAAGCAAGCGTTGGCAGACTCCAGCGGTTATTCGACGCCATATCGCCCAGATTGATGAAGAAGGTACCGGGCCGCGAACCATCCATTGCAGGAGGAAAATAGTATCCGCCAGGAGATGTCTCCTGCGCATGTTCGGGCACAGGCAAAACCTGAAGTGACTGCTCTGGTAGTCGGCTAAAGTAATCAGGAATATGAAGACTCAAACGCTCTAGCGCCGCCTCAATATCGGCAATGACTTGCTTACGGCCTTCATCCGAGTCTTCATATGCAAATCGAGCGTCCTTGGCCAGAGCGTTAACTCGCTCGCCCACCGAGCCCTTATCAAGGCCCTGCGCGCTCAGCAATGTATCCATACGCTTTTCAATGCGCGCGACCTCTTCTAGACCTATCTGGTGAATTTCGTTCGCATCGAGGTTAGTACTGGTGTTCCATCGTAAAGCTGAGTCATAAAACGCTTTGCCTTCAGGCAATGCCCATACGCCCCTGTTCGGCGGGTTGGCTTCAAGTGTTTTCTCCAAACGCGTTAGCAAGCGTTCGTAAGCCGGATTAGTGTACTTGTACACCGCAGACTCAGCTTTGTCTAACAGCTCCTGACGTTGTTTAGTACTTATTCCGGGAAGTTTTTTCAGTTTTCTCTGTAGTATTTCAACGAATATACTGGCGCCAGATTCCGGCTCCAACAACGTACGTATCTGTGCCGAAGCACCTTCCAGCGCAACTTTAGGTGGCGTCACGCCCTTCTCAGCCTGCATGTCGAAGTTATCACTCACCTGATCAAGTTTGCGACCAATACCTTTCAACCGAGTAATGTAATTCTGGGCATCTTCTTCGTTATTAATTGCGTGGTGGTTTTGCATAAACTGAGGGATAGTCACCGGAATACTGAACAACTGATCAACTGCGTAAACAGAACCTGACGCCGGTAACCAGGCTGGCACCCAGTCAAATGCCATTAGATCGACCTGGGTGCGGTATAACCAACGGCTTAAATCGTAACTCCAGCGCTCCTGCCCCTTCAACGCCTCGCGCTCATAAGCACTTACCTCCTCCAGTGCCTGCCGCAACTCAGCGCGTAACTGTGCGCGCCTCTGAAGAGACACATCCGTCATCTCATGCGACAAGTCACCAAGTCCGTCATCAGTAAGTCCGAGTATACTGCGTATCTCCGGGTCGTTTGTAATACTGCGAGCTGCCAAGTCATCCAACAGCTCATGAAAGTTGGCTGGTTCACTCTCAGGTTCTGCGGCTACTCCCATGGATATAACAGCGGTAAGACATAATGCGAAAAGCCGTTTCATATTTTGCTCCGAACGTTGTTTTTTTATAGCTTTGTCGAATACCGCTTCTCACCTTCGACAAAGAATGCAAAACAAACTATAGACAATCGCTGGGCATTTCTTGAAAAAATCGGACATAACGAACTTTGGCTAGGCGGAAGTTTCAGATCCCAAATCACGAACCCGTCGCTTTAGTTGAGAAACTGGTTCTGCCGCCCGGCTCCAGAGCTGTCAGGCTGACAAAAAAATCTCCTTTCCGCGGAAAACAGACAATCACCCGCCTACAAATGCTTAATATGAACTCGACTTCCCAGCTTTCACTAAACAATCTGTTCGGATTATGAATAGAGCTAGATTCAGCGATTCCTTTCCTTGCACTACCTGGGTTCCTTCTACTTACACATTTAGATACCGTACTCGCGCTCAACCTTCGCAATGCGCACACGGAAATTTGAATACCACTGCTGGTGACCAAGGCGTTGTGCCTCTCGGTGTTCAGCGTTATTTTTCCAGTTTTTTATAGTCTCCAGGCTTTCCCAGTATGAAACTGTAATACCCAAACCTTCTTTCACAGACTCTATGCCCAGGAATCCGGGCTGCTGTTCTGCTAATTCCACCATTCGGTCAGCCATTTCATCATAACCATTGTCGCCTTCAGTGCGATGGCTACTGAAGATAACGGCGTAATAAGGCGGCTTAGGTGTATTTGCAATTTCTGACATAGCCTCCTCCGGAATTTAATATGAAATCATTGATTTACTACATACGACTGACTTAACTACCCAGTTGGGTAAAAATACCAACCGCGAGCTCGGCCCAAACATACAGTAGAGCTACAACGCATAACCCCGCCCAAAGCAACCAATACTTGCCAGGTACTTTTCTTGCCACCAGCACAAACAAGCTGCTTATTGAAAGCAGCAGAACCCCCATAACAACAAAGTCGCTAAGCTCCCAGCTAACGCTTGTTGTGAACTGCATCGCAAGAAAAGGGACAAGCAAAATGCACCCTGTACCTACTGCAATCCAAATAAAGACGTCATTGCGCATTATTAAGTTAGTGGCTTTGTTTTTCATTTTGAATTAACTCTTATTGGTTAATAGCTCAGCGTTCTGTTTAAGGCGCCTGTGCAGGCTGCTAAAGCTTATAAAACCACAAAAAACAAATCTAAAGCTATAAAAATGATGTTAAATATTATTTCGGGCTTTGCATGTAAGGCGGTGAAATCCGCGGAATCTTGTTAAGGAGCGTAAGAAACTGAATTATTGCTATCGCTTGCCGAGCCATTCTGATGTTCCCGTTATTTGCGCTCAAGCTTGCTTACTAACACCATTAGCTTAGTCTGGTCGATTTCTACTGATGCCTCTCTATCGTAAATAAGAGTTAGAGAAGGGTTAATACTGTTTTCTCCAACTTTAATTTTGGTACTAACCTCAACGGTCTCACCTTGCTTTGGTGATACCGTAAGTTCGTAGTGAAAGTCATCACCTATGGTCATGTAAGCTCTTTTATCCGCTTGAACCACCATCACTGGAGACTCTAAAAGTTCACCGCCTTTAAATACTGAACTTGAAACCTGAAAAGTATCTGCTGCGAAGCATGACAGCGATGCCAACAGTGATACCAACAGCAAATAACGCTTTGTTTTCATTTCAGTTTCCTTTTATTGGATAGGCCGTAGTAATTTGCCTCTTAGTGGCTATTCAACGCTGCGTCTTCTGGAAAATGCCAGACTAATAGCGGCGAGCACTCCTGCGCACAAAAGCCAGAAGGCACCGATAGATAACCACACCATCATTGAAGCATCTCGAACCCCAAATTCACTAAAAACCACTGCCTGGTCGCTAAAAAAGTGTTCTAACCCCAGCCAAAGCGGCGCATTCACCCAGGCTGCTAATAACGCAATGAGAAAGACAGGTTCGAGGCCCAGCTGTATGAATACGGGGGTAACAAGCGGGGGAAGATTAAGCACTAAAGCAACGATTAAAAAGCACCTAAAAAAGCGGTGGGAGGTAAACATGCTCACATCCTTTTGAGTTAATGGTGTCTTTGCCTGTCTAACATTAATCAACCGCAAAACAAACAACAACACTAATACATACAGTATCTAACAAGCAGTAAATTCTCATGTAATTCAGTAACTCCACACCCAGTCTTTAGTATTCTTCTCCTTCACGGCACATCACAACCTGATTTCGTCCGTCACGCTTACCTTCATAAAGTAGATTGTCGGCTCGGGTAATCAGCATATCCAAATCGTCTTCGGCCTTAGCAACAGCAGCGCCAATGGTCACACTCAGCTCTAGGTCGTTTAACTCGTCAGTTGATGACAAAGCTTTTACATTTTGCTTAAGACGCTCAGCCACCGCCTTAGCGTCGGCAGGACTCGTATGAGGCAGCCCCACCACGAACTCTTCGCCACCAAAACGACCTATAATGTCGGTTGGCCGAAGTGAGTGCTGACACACTTCGGCTATTTTCGTCAGAATGACATCACCACGGGTGTGGCCCCAGGTGTCGTTAATACGCTTGAAGTGGTCAACGTCAATCATAAACAAGCAGAACGGCGTATCTTCCAGTCGAGACCTTTGCAGCAAAGCTTCAGCTCGTTTCATAAAATGACTGCGGCTATCAACACCCGTGAGCGCATCATTCTCAGCGACCATGCGCAACTGCGCCTCTAATGACTTTCGGTGTTTTATTTCCTGTAATAACTCGCGGTTCTGATCGCGCTCTTCGTTAAGCAAGGAGTACTGCTGACGCTGCAAACGCTCCAACCGCCGCTGCGCCGTATACCCGACAATATTGGCCATGATAAGCAACAGGGCCAACCGAATTGCGCCTGTGGGAGTTACCCCTGCGTACAACATACTCGCCGCTAAAAAAGTAATACTTAAGAACAGGCTAGCCAGCGCTGCAACCGTCAACAAGTTTGGAATCAGCAGATAAAATGCCATAATAGCCACCACCACTGCGGTGATCTGCGTAAGAAGGCTTTCCGGACGCAAAGGAACAATGAGAATAATCCCCGTTGCCAGAATCCATAATGGTAATGCGTGCAACCAGGCTTTTTCAGCATAACCACCCCGGTGGCCAATAACAAAGGCTAGCACCAGGCAGGAGCCCACTACCGCAACGCGCATAGTCAGCAGCGAGTAATACTCTTGCGTTAGTCCCAGAAGGTTGTAATCGGTAATGCCGAACATGGCAAAAATAACCGAGACTAAAAGTAGCGCAAGGCGGGAGTCCGACCTAACACTCGATTCAATAGAGTGGCGGTATTTTAACTCTTTACCGGCATCAAGAAACTGGCCGGTCAGCCAGTGGATGTCATTTTGCTTTTGTTGTGACAAAGTCTTACCTGTTAAAACGGTTTTGATTCCAGAAAATAAGTGTTAATTCTGACCTTTTCTCCACCGTTTTGCAGTATTTTTCTCAGGCCTTCTCGTTAAACTTCCCTATAAGCTCTAATCTTTTAACGTCTGAATGGACTTCCGTGTGTCACTTAAGTTCTCAGCCAGCGCATCAAGGAGTTTCTGATACGCTGATGATTTCTCACCCAACTCCGTGCGTTTTACCACAGCTGCCAGCTCTTCATCTTCCTGCAGGCACTTGTCTAAAATAGCGTTTTTAGAATTCGCCGAGAAAAACTGAGTAAGCTCCCCACCTATTTTATGCAGGAGTTCTTTATCTGGGTCAGGCTTAGCTGGCAGCTCGCCCAAGTCTTTAACCACATTTTCAAATGGCTCAATATAAGATGCTCTCTCTTTGGCAATATCATCAAGTTTACTAGCGAGATCAGCATCCTCTACCACATTCGCTATTTCGCGGTAGTAATCCGTTGTCTCAATGACTAGCTTGAGAATTTCCACACCATCGGCTTCATTATCTGTGCGTAATATCGACATATTAATCCTTGTTTACATTAGGCAGTGGCATATCGCCAACAATAACTTCAATGGCCTTAGGTATTACTTCAAAATCGGTCGGTGTATCGGCTTTAAACTCACCATCGGCTTCAACCCGTCTTGGCTTTGAGGTTTTAATACTGATCTTTTTGGCTTTTTTACAAACAACCCGTTCTGCCTTTTGCAAATTGCCGTTACGAAAATTGACTCCCAGTAATAACAACCGCCACCACCGTATTGGTTTCAAGCAAAATAAGTTCAGCTGCCCATCCAACAGTGTAGAGTCATCATCAACAACGTTTCCACCACCGTAGTAACGACCATTACCTACCGCCAGGTGAATTGCCCTTACAGACTCCTTCCAACCGTCAGCTTCTATTTGAACTTTAAAACTCTTGTTGCGCTTCATGACACTGGTAAATGCGCCCAAATACGCAAACACGCCAAAGTATTTCTTCATTTCGGACGTCAGCTCGCGGGTGACCTCTACGCCTAAACCAACATGAGCAACATTCACATAATAACTATTATTCACCTTTGCTAGGTTTATGCGCTCTCGCTTGTCATTAACAATAGCCTGAGCAGCTGCAACAACGTCCTGCGAAATGCCAAGCGAGCGCGCCAAGTCGTTAGCTGTTCCCATCGGTAAAATTGCTAAGGTTTGGCTGCTTTTATAGATTGACTCCAACGCCGAGCTGATGGTTCCGTCACCTCCGGCAACAATAATGACACCATCTTCCTGTTCGTAATTTTCAATACAGGACACCATGTCCGAGGGGCTTTCAGTAACGCACACGTCCACTTCAATGCCAGCATTTTTAAGAAAATTAGTTGCTTGGTCGAGCTCCTCGGAATGGCCATTGCGGCTTTTTGGGTTCACCAATAACAACGCATGCTGCATTGCTTCAGATCCTTTTTAACAAGTGCTGGCTTTAATATAAGCGGTTTCTTGGGGAGCTTCAAAGCGCTGACGGAATCTTTACGTTGGGGTATAGTTAAGAAGAAAGCATAAGTGATTCAATTATGTGTCATTCAAAATCAAAGGCTATGAAAAGCAAGCCGGCGATAGGCTTGTTGATGGCGATATTTTCTTGAGCTCACTTTAGAGCTGGAGTCTGCTTTCCCAGATTTTCGCCAAAACTTCATCGTCACCTACCGCCTTGCTAATTGCCACAAATGTAGCGCTTTGCTACAATGATTAACTCAACACAATTAGGAGAAACCTATGTCAACTGCAAGCATACGACTCGATCAAGACTTGGTAGATAAAGCCGCGATTATGGCAAAAGCTTTTCACCGCACTACCCCTAAGCAAATTGAGCACTGGGCTAAAATCGGTGAAATGATGGAGGACAACCCTGACTTGCCATATGAGTTTGTGAAGCAGGCTATTATTGCCAAAGCCGAAAAGGACGCCGGGAAATTAGAGGCATACGACTTTGGCTAAAATCACTGAAGTACTTCAAACACCTACGTTTAAAAAAGCAGTTAAAAAGCTTCATCAAAACCAAAAAGCGGATCTTGATAAAGCCGTTAAAAAGCTTATTGATGATCCGCTTTTGGGCGAACAGAAAAAAGGTGATTTGACCTTTCTACGTGTTTATAAATTCAAAATGACCAAACAGCTAACATTACTTGGCTACAGTTACCAAGAGGGTACAGTGACACTTGAACTCATTGCACTTGGTTCACACGAAAACTTTTACCGAGATATTAAACACAAATTTTAACGACGCAGAACCGGTGTAATGGTCAAGAAAAGCTTCAGAACCACAATATTGATAAATCAAATTACAAGTTTGGCAGTTTTAGTTGTCGCTCCAATGGCGTTCGAAGAATTCATTTGTTCTTTCAATCAGCATTTGTTTCAAGTTCATCCCACGCAGACAAGTTATGCTTCCGGGCTGTGAACTTATAATTAATACCCATAGCAAGTCCGAATACACAACCGACAACTATCACGGTTATGACAAAATGAGGTAGTGGCATGTTGAAAGAGTACAGCTGCAAAAACCAACATAATGGTGCCCAGAAGGCAGTGAAGCCTAAGCCCATAAACAAAGCGTTTCGGGAAAAGCTGTTGTAATTGAAGGGTCTTGCTTTTAAACCCAACCACCACAAAAACAACAAAGCTGGCGGCTTAGAATTAATTTCCCAAATACCTGCTTCTTTAAGCTCTTTTAGAGCAGCCTCTTTTCGTGCTTCGAAAGACATTTTTTGTGACCTTACTTCAGTATTTTATATAGCTAACTCTAAAGTAATTAAATACGCAATAAAACAGCAAGTTATACGATATTGATGACAGAAGAGGTTTTTTACTTAGGCTAAAATACAGTCATTAACAGCTCACGGAGGAGTCTTATGGCAATTAACTCAGACAACAGCTTAGAGCTCTCAAAAGTACAACAATGTGCTACAATAGATAACAATGAAACACATTATGAGGTACTTATTATGAAAACCGAGATGCTAAGCACGCGAATTGATCATGACACGAAAGTCGCATTCACTAATATTTGTGATGAAGTAGGTTTAAGCCCTTCACAAGCACTGAAGCTGTTTGCCCGAGCAGTCATTAATCACGGAGGAATACCTTTTGAACTAAAAGCGCGCCAGCCAAATGCGGCAACTGTCGCTGCTATCAAAGAGTTAGCTGAGGGTAAAGGTCATAAAAGTCAGTCTGTCGACGAGTTGATTAACGAATTGACTGAGGGCAAAGTCCAAAATGCTCAGTCTTGAATACTCAGCTCAATTTAAACGAGATTTTAGAAAAGTCACCAAGCTAGCCATTCCTGACATTTTGGAAGTTGGGAATATTATTTCTAAGTTAAAACGTGGTGAGACTCTGCCATTAAAAAACGTTGATCATGCGCTATCGGGTAATTGGCTCGGTTTTCGTGACTGCCATATTAAACCTGACCTTATTCTCATTTACCGCGTAAGTGATAACACACTTCAGCTTGCCCGGATTGGCTCTCATAGTGAAGTTTTTCAGAGCTAAAATAACCCTTTTAGCCATGAGCCAACTTAAGACCCACAATACCGGCACAAATTAACCCTAAACTGACCAGTTTCAGAACGTCCGCTGACTCACCGAACAAAAGCATACCCATAACCGCTGTACCTACGGCACCAATGCCTACCCAAATGGCATAGGCTGTGCCGACGGGTAACGTTTTCAATGCCAGGCCTAACAAGACAAAGCTACCGACCAAAGCAACGGTGGTGCCAACGGTAGGCCAAAGTTTGGTGAAGCCGTCGGTGTACTTGAGCCCAACAGCCCAAGCCACTTCCAAAAGGCCAGCAATAAATAGAATGACCCAACTCATAAGTGCCTCTTCATGACTTTGGGGCCGTCCCCTAATGAAAGTTGAGCGGTGAGGTCGTCCTCACTTCGAGTCTCGATTCGTTTGTCTCGGTAACTCATCAAAACTTGGCACATCACTCAAGTCAGCTGACCAGGCAGCGCAGTCAGCAACAAAGATTTTAGCCGTAGGCGTAACTGATATCGGCGTATCGAGGCTACCGGCCGGCACCACGACACAATTAATGGATTCAGCGAATGTAGGAAGCGCAGAGCCGCAAGACTGACAAAAGCTCTTAATATGCAGCGAGCCCGGGCGTTGGTAATGCATTACGTTCGTTTCGCCTTTAAGCCAGGTCGCCCGCCCTGCTTTAGCAAACAAGTTAGCCGCATGAGCAGAGCCCGTGTCTTTCTGGCAGCGGCTACAATGACATAAATAAAATGCGTCAACGTCACCACTAACTTCGTAGCTGACACGACCGCAAAGACACGAACCGTAATATTTTGAGTCATGACATCACCTGCTAAATAAACCCACCATCCGGCGCCCCTGCTTCGTTATATTTTCTGATTTTTATCATGCTGGTATTCACCGTTCACTCTCAATCACTATCATGACTCCACGCTCTTCCTTCGGGAGGGGGCGGAACCGACAAATCCTTTTCGAGCAGAGCGGTATCTTCAACTGTGTAGCCTCTGGATACCGCCTGTTGAGCACAATGCGCCAGAACATATTCAACCGCATACTTATCAACACTCGGCTGCCAAGTGTATTCCGTTTCGCATGCAACCTTTCGTTCGCCCTCAGCGGTGAAATACGCCAAACGCCCCGATGTGCACGCCGATACGAGTATAGCTAACGCGATAACAATACAGGTACGTTTAATTTTCACCGGCTTGGTTCCTGTTTATATAACGCCCGCTTAAACGCTTGTTATACGCTTCCTTCGGATTCTACAACCAAAATTCGTGCTTCTCCGCGAGGATGCGCAACATGCTCGGTTCCGATAGACGCATAAAAAATATCTCCTGTTTCTAAAACCGCTGATTGCTCAACCCCATTTTCTTTAAATAGCATTTCAACAACGCCATCCAAAACAACAAATACTTCTTCGCCATCATTTACATGCCATTTATAGGGCTTATCAGTCCAATGCAAGCGCGTCGTAATTCCGTTCATATTTGCGATGTTTTTTGCACCCCAGGCGCGTTCAGATTTGAATTCTTTACTTCTAATTATTTTCACGATACTTCCAGATTATGAATAGTGTATAACGTTCTGCATCAGCCGCCCGCTTGGAGTGAAGCCGAAGGCGTAGCGGAAAGTGGGTCAGCTGCATGCAATTGTTATACGGCAGTGATATGAGTGACGATTACTGGCTGTTCACTACAGTTGCACGTTTAAAGTCTAGGCGATAACGAAATGAAGCGGTATCTCCCTGTTGCTGTCCTGAAATAAAATATTTATGGTGTTCGACGAGTGTTTGAAAATTGCCTTTTTGATAGTAACGAAAACTCACCCGGCCTTTATCATCAACGTTGTACCAGCTTTGTTTAAAAACATTTGGCTGTCCTGCAGAAATATCATTGACTGCTTGAGTGTTTGGAAGTGTTGCAAATAACAACTCATTCTTGTCTTCCCTTGGCGGTAAAAATTTCACGTATAAGCTCGAATCAAGCTTGGGGCTGCTGAACTTGTATAAATTACCAACTACTACACCAGCTTTTTGATTAGGCGGCATTGTTGCACAGGAAGCTAGCAGTATAAGAAGAGCTACAGACGCTGCGGAATATATTTTGATTTTCATATGTAGTATTTTCCTTCGGTTGTTAGTGAATGAGGTATGACATTTGTATATTGTGCATGCGCATTTTATGCGCTCATCAAATTGTTGTTTTTTCTTCATAACCCTTTGAGGGTCTGCTTTATTTTTCAGAAAACTTACCAAAAACAAGCAGTTCAATTCGAGCGTGCTCATTTCCATTCCAACGAGTACACAATATCCAACTTCACGTTTTTAT